>Ga0160425_1000645_pt1 | contig 42954 bp, 27 predicted proteins | sample BioMet8_FD_108193 | JGI IMG/M metagenome (GOLD analysis project Ga0160425, IMG submission 108193) | Microbial communities from bioreactor (seeded with sewage sludge) at Lawrence Berkeley National Lab, California, USA - Biofuel... | ecosystem: Engineered > Bioreactor > Anaerobic > Unclassified ...
ATATTTGCCATCCCTGGTAAATTCAAGCCAGACCTTCTCATTGTCAATGTCAATCTGCTTGACTTCAAGAGCATATCCCTGACCAAGGTCGAGCTTTTCGCCATCTTTGAGGGTATAAGTTGCGTTACTGTCAAGAATCAACCTGGCAAGCTTGTTAACATGTGCATTCCATATATTACAGTGGTTAACAAGCAATGGAACATTTTTCTCCCCAAATAAATCAATTACTGGATATTGTTCGTTAGACCAGGTACTGCATTTATAATGGGTGCCGACAACATTACAAATATTATCTTTATTGCAATTATTGTCTGTTGCACCTCCGGTGTTTACTGCTATTGAAATTAATAGAGTAAGAGCAACCAGTGCAATTACTTTATGTTTTTTCATTTTATTGTTCCTCCTTGTTCCTGCTACTTGCAGGTTGTTAAGCCGTCCTCTGGGCTTTAATTCGTCCAGGGCGAGTTAACTATACTCCGTTTTTTAGTAGTTTGTTGGATCTTCAAAATCTAGCATAGTTTCCACTAATCGTTGACCGTTATCGATCAAAAACCAGGAAAACAATATAAAGTCTTTCGACAAGACCCAAATTTTATTGCTAGACCGATAAAAACATGAATTAAGGAAATTAGGCTCTGTAGAAATCTTCTTGGCGTGGGTGGAGTAGTCTTAAACCTGCAACTCAAGATATGGGCTGGATTTTCGATAATTGGAGATGATCCGTTTCTGTCTGTTTGAAGAGGATTTCTACAAAGCTGGGAAGTATTTGTTGATTTTTTTCTTTAGACTGTGGTATTTGATGCTTTTGTAGAGCCGGTTTCTTCTTCATCGAAATTTGCTTGTGATAAAATTCAAGAAGTCCAAATCCCATGAAATAGATGGGCCTTTACTCTTGTTAGTGGACACAACCGTTTTCTCTTCGGATGTAGGTGAAGAATCAACAGCTTGAGTTTTCTTGAAAGCAAGACTTCCCGGGTTAGATGAGTTTGTCCCGCTAACTATTTTTTCAAGCGTGGATTCCCCGATTTTATCCCCAATTTTAAGAGTTCTGGCATTTGCATAATCAATTAGCCATATCCCACCAATCTGGACAATACTATCGTTTCCGTCCTGATAGACTTTGCTAACATAGACTTTCAGGACAGGAATATTGTCTTCTCCCTGAATATTGTCACGTAAACAAGTCCAATAATGCTCATTGGGATAAGTTAAAGCGATAGTGTCATCTACATATTTTCCATCTTTATCGAATTCAATCCAAGCCCTCTCTCCATCAACGTCGATCTCCTTGACCTGGAGACTGTAGCCCTGTCCGAAATCGATTTTTTCACCGGTCTTCAGGAGGTGTTTCTTATCGCTATCAAGAACGAGTTTAGCAAGCTTATCAACATGACATTCCCAGATTGGGTCGTTATAAGGTTTCCGTGATTTGTCGCTATTGGCAAGCAACGGAAAATACGTTTCTCCAAATAAATCAATAGTTGGATATTGATTAGACCAGCTTTCACATGTATAATCAGTACCAACAACATTATAACTTATAGAAGATCCCGTAGCATTTTTAAAAACAAGGCTCCCCTGGTTAGAGATATTCGTGCTGCCGATTATTTTTTCAAGTGTCAATCCTCCGATTTTATCTCCGATTTCAAGGTTTATGACATCTGAATAATCAATAAGCCAGATTCCGTCAATCGTAACACAACTATATTGAAGGATATTATCTTCTACCAATCCGCCTACACTGTCAACATGAACTCTCATGACAATAACGTTGTTTTCGCCCTGAACGTTGTCAAGAGTAAGATTCCATGTTGTATTCTTGTCATCATTGAGTGTAACTATTCGATCATCAACATATTTTCCGTCCTTTGTGACCTCGAGCCAGGCTTGACTATTGGGAATACTGATCTGCTTTGCTTCTAGAGCGTAGCCCTGGCCGAGCTCGATTGTTTCACCGTCTTTGAGAACTTGATGTTCATTACTGTCAATAATCAACTTGGCAAGCTTGGTAACATGTGAATCCCAGATACTTCCATTAGTGGTAAACAGCGGAACATATTTATCTCCAAATAAATCGATTACTGGATACTGTTCATTAGATACCCATTTATAACTGGTGCTGACAACATTGCAAACATCGGTTATATTGCTTACATTGTCTTCTGTACTTGCAGTGTCTTCTGTATTTGCTATGTCTTCTGTATTTGCAGTGTCTTCTGTATTTGCAGTGTCTGCTGCTACATTAGACCAGCTGTTGCATTTATAATTAGTACCGACAACATTACAAGCTACTGAAGATCCCGTATTATTTTCAAAAACAAGGCTTCCCATGTTAGAGGTATTTACTCCGCTGACAATATTCTCAAGAGTAAATTCTCCGATTTTATCTCCTACCTTGAGAGTTGTAGCATTTGTGTAGTCAGTAAGCCAGAGACCGTCAATCTGAACGATATTGTCTACTGCACCCACAAATATATTCTTGACATGAACTTTCATGGCAACGACATTATTTTCACCCTGAACATTGTCAAGAGTGACAGTCCATGTATTGTTGCCATCAGTATTGGCTGGGACTATTTGATCAGCAATATATTTTCCATCCTTACTGAACTCAAACCATATTTCCTCATTGTCAATATTGATCTGTTTAGCTTCAAGAGCGTATCCGTTGCCAAGATCGAGTTTTTCACCGCCTTGGAGGAGGGTGTAAGTATTATTATCATCAAGAAGCAACTTGGCAAGTTTGTTAACATGTACATTCCCAGTGCTTCCATTGGTGGTAAACAGTGGGACCTCTTTTTCTCCAAATAAATCGATTACTGGATATTGTCCGTTAGACCAACTCTCGCTTTTATAATCGGTTTCGGCTATATCACAAACGCTGGTTATGTTGCTAGCATTGTCTGCTGCGTTTGCAGTGTCGGACGCAACTGAAATTAGGATAGTAAAAGTAACCACCAAAAATACTGTATATTTTTTCATTAAGTTGTTTCCTCCTTGTTTTAGTATTTTTTTGGACATTCCAAACCTGGTAAAGTTCCCCTAGCAAAGTTTCCGCTAATATTTGACGTTATTAATCAACAGCTCTTAGACTGTAAAAATTTGAAATATTTGTGAAATTTATTCATCCTGAAATTATTTCGATTCAAAACTTATTACATTAAATTCGTATCTTTACAACCCAAATAAATTATTAATAAAAAGAGGAGGCATTCACTGTCCCACCTCCCTTGAGTATCACCAATGCTTTCTCTGCAGAATTCCTGACGTATTTATACTCGTCTTTGTCAGTACTGACCCGACTCAAACATTTGATGGCTTCTGGTCCCCCCAGTATCCCAAGAGTTTGAACTTCAGTAACTCTGACATCCGACTCTCTTTCGGCCTCAAGGGCCTTAATAATAGGCTCAACAGCTTTCCGATCGCCAAGTTTTCCAAGTGCGTTTGCAGCACTTTTTCTTACTTCATAATTTTCATCCCCAAGCAAGGAAATTAGAGGGTCGACTGCCCTTGTGTCCCCAACTTCCATAAGGGAATAAACAATTTCCATTCTTATATGCCAGTTTTCATTTCCAAGAGCAGCAATAAGAGCGTCTGCGGCCTCAGGATCTTTATATCTCGCCAGGGAATAGATAGCAGTCTCGCAGAGAGTAGAATCTTTAGACTGAATGAGCTCTGCAAGGAGTGGAATCGCTTTTTTGCTCTCAATAAGTCCAAGAGAACCAGCAGCAGCTGCCTGTACCTCTACTTTGCTGTCTCCGAGGGCATTAATTAAGGGCTCTTCGGTCTGGGCAATTTCTTCAGACTCATTAAAATGACCCAAAGCGTATGCAGTTTCTCTACGTACTTCTGGAACCTGGTCATTCAGCATCCGAATCATAATAGGGACAGCAGCAGGATCCTGAATATGCTCATATACAGATACGGCGTTGGTCCGGATTGTAGGATTTTTGTTTTCCAGCAGTTTAATAAGTTTTCCGAACACGTATTCACCTTTCATAAGGCTAAGACTGGAAGCTGCATAACTCCCAATTTCCTTATCACCTAATAGGTCCAGGAGGGTGTCAACTGCCCGCGGATCTCCTATTTCTCCAAGGGCAAACACAGCCTCAGAGCGTATATCCGAATTGCCGGTATAACGCATATCCGAATCGCCATCATAGTTTATACTGGCATCATCGCGTTTCAGAACCTCACAAAGAGGTTCAGTAGCCCTGGGATCTTTCAACATTCCAAGTGAAATTACCGTATAGCGAACGACCTCTCCGTCTTCGTCCTTCAAAAGCTCGATAAGGGGCTCAACAGCTTCAGTTGCTTGAAGTTCACCAAGTGAAAAAGCTGAATTCATACGGACCTCCGGAACCGGGTCCTTCAGAGCTTCTATTAAAGAGTTTGTAGCTTTTTTGTCACCTATTATTCCAAGATCCTGGGCAGCAAGGCTTCGAATCTGTGAATTATCGTCTTTTAAAGCTTTTATAAGAGGATCTACTGCAGGTTCCCCAATCTCACAAAGTTCATTAGCTGAAACCGAACTGACTCTCTCGTCCTCATCTCCTAGACCTTGAACCAGTGAATTCACATGGGCCTCTACCGGGTCCTTCTCAAGACAGCCAGCACAGTTTCCGAAAAGCAAAAGCATAAGAACCAAAAGTTTTGCGCTTTTGCAACTGAAAAGCTCATCTCTTTTTATCATGTGCCTCACCTACCCTCATCCTGAGCCGGAATATGCAATTCGGCAGATGTTACCTGGTCCTGCCATCGGGATGTTACATTCAGCAGGAAACGATCTCCTTCTTTCCCAACAATCACATTCTGTACAGGCATGTATGAATCTCCTGAAGGCTTTCCGTGAGCAATTTCCACAATTGCATATGGATAACCTGGCCAGGTTCTGAGGGCACTTTTATCCTGTCCGCCCACGGAATAAAGCCCGGAAGATATGAACACAATTTCCCCTGTTTTCTCGTTCGTCACTGTTAAGTTAGTACTCACTTTGTCTGCAGAACTCAGCCCGTAATTTAGGAGATAGCCATAAACCCTGTAAACATCAGAAGTGTTTGTGTGCTCCATTTCATCTTCCAGTTTCAGGTGGAGTTCAGGAAACGGGACATTTACGGGATAAGTATCTTCATCCAGAAGCCTGCTATTCTGAACGACCCTGACATTTACAGGGTACTCCCCTGGAAGTCTATATCCGAGCCATACACTGACTGAATTGTTTCCGGGAACAAGCTCGATAGGCTTCTGAAGAGAAACTGTTCCTTCATCCCATGGATTTGTAGAATTATCGGAAATTATCAGCCTCGATGTTGAGTAGCTCACCCCATTTTCGTCCACAAAAGCGTTCTCAATCTCAAGCCATACATCAACGGTCTTTAAACCGTTATTTTGAAGCGTTATGTTCAGCTTTCCAGAGTCACCTGCCCCAAAAGGAGAAACATACATATCAGTAATTTTTACATCGGCCCCATTTCCATAGTACCATGCCCCTCCCAGAACCAGGGCCAGTAAAACAACTGAAATCGAAATAAGAGCACTTTTCTTCATTTCATTTCACCCTTAATCCCGACGTTATCCTTAAGTTCATCAGCTATCGAAATGCAGTTTGTAAGCCCATACTTTTTCTTTGTTATTATGCCTCTCCTTTCCAGGTTCATGAGAACTCGAGAAACTTTGGCTTTGGAAAAGTCAAGGGAATTCACGAGTTCATTCTGAAGAATTCTTCCTCCTTTTGCTGCAATCAGTTCAATGGCTTTCCTTTCATCTCCTTCAAGGGCCCGCAGAAGGACATCTGTGGGGTCGATGTTATCTCTGTACAGGTTTTCTTCAACAGGATCATTTTCAAGCGAGACCTCAAAAATCTTCTCTGGAGCTTTCTCTGTGATAACGTTGAAAGCAGTTACCTGTGGTTCTTGTCCGGTTATTGAAAGCTCAGATCCTTGAACTCCCAGGTACAGTAGAACCTGAGCCAGCGCCAGACCTCCAAGAAACCCGGAAAAAAGGAGAATATACGCTTCTTTTACAGTATACACGTACGGGATATCCACAACCTTGAACGTATCCCCTTCAAGCTGGATTACCACTGGTGAATCCTCAAGTAGGAGATTAATAGCTACAGTGCTTGAAATAAGCAGGATACCCACAGCCAGCATGAGTCTTTTCCGTTCCTGGGCCGTCTTACCACCTCATTTACTACTCCCAGTATGTACGAAACAAATGTTATAATTTTACTATGACCAGGCCTGAAACGTCTCAGAATTCTGAAACCACTGCCAAAGGGTTGCGAAAATAAGTTTTTCATAAGTATTTGCAAAAAAACTCGAAAAATTGACCACAAGCCTTTTCAAAAAACTGCTTGTCCGCAAGCCTTTTTAAAAAAAGGCTTGAGTGAAAACCGAAGAAACCTCTGGATTTGATGACTTTATTCTCAAACCCTATAGATGTGATCACAACCCTTTTCAAAAAAGGCTTGAGCGAAAACCACTGCTAAATCTAAAACGTCATGACGGCGTGATCAACCGGCGCAACGGTTGCGGGTCAGCGGTTGTACTTGACCCCAAAAAATCACATGTTACTCTTCAATATCAACCTCAAATCCACAGCAAGTGCGCCTTTTCCCTTTTCAAAAACCATCATAGGGTTTATCTCAAATTCTTTAATCTCCGGAAAATCGCAAACAAGGCTCGAAACCCTGAGAATTATGTCTACAAGCGCGTTAATATCAGAAGGTTTTTCACCCCTGACTCCAGCAAGTAAGGGATAGGTTTTGATTCCTGTAATCATTTCTCTGGCTTCTCTTTCGTCAATAGGGACTATCGCAAACTGGACATCTTTGAGAATTTCTATATAAATCCCACCAAGACCGAACATCAGCATGGGCCCAAATGTGGGATCGTACGAGGGACAATATCCACCTGCTTCATAATCATATGATAACTTAAGGACAGTTATTCTTTAAGTGCTGCGCGAATCAGTACCCTTTGAGGATTTTTTGGGATAATTTATATAATTATAAGATAAAAAATAATCCAATTTGTGCAAAATATTGAAAATTGAAAACGATATGCATCGAGAAATGTACAACTGTATGCAATCTAAATTTTCTGGTGAATTGCTAATCAGGTGAAGATACGGTCGAGACTATCCAACTGAGGAGACAGCGACTGTTACCATAAAACAACATAGGGTAGGTTTGTATTTATACTTTAACCATTTTATTTTCTGCGTTTTGGTTATGCATGGCGGATCTGCATGACCTAATTATTTGCTAAATATAAAAATGAAAAAACAGCCTTATTAGGCTGCTTCAGCCCAAAAAATAAGGCTTCCGTTAAACTGTCCTGTAGACGAATAATTTTCCGGTAGTTCAAGTTTTGCTTCCGAGGTTTCAGATGTGTTTGAAGCTATTGTCTTACTGTAATCAGAACATTTGTTCTGGTCAAGCATAAGCCCTGTATTGAATGGGCCGTTATCCTGGTCTTCCACTTCAGCCGTTACTTTTATACTACCATGTCCATTGTTTTTAAGGGTCAAAGGTGTGGACTCGCTCGGCGTTCCCGGTTTTACTGTTCCGAAATCGACTGAGTTCGGTGTGACCTGCAAGCAAATATAAGGTGTAATGTTCACAGTAAGTGATACTGTAGCTGAATCCGATCCAGATGAACCTGTTCCGTTGTCGGTTGTTCCGCTATTGTCTGTTCCGTTGTCGGTTGTTCCGTTATCGTCTGTTCCGTTATCGTCTGTTCCGTTATCGTCTGTTCCGTTATCGTCTGTTCCGTTATCGTTTGTTCCGTCCTTATAACTGACAGTAAGGATTGCACTCGAGGGAGCAAGGTAGTCCCCACTATTGTCTGTAACAGAAGGAGGAATTATCTGAGCTATATTATTCTTGGCCAGAAGATAATTTCCAACAGGCCTTGCTTCATCGATATCCAGGTCCGTGTATGGAGTCGAGTCATAAACACCGGATTTATTCATTTCATTGAATTTCAAGCGAATGCCATCATGTCCTCCAGACTGGACTGTAGTCCAGAGCTTGGCACTGTCTACATTGCTGATATTTATAGAACCGTCAAATGGTATTTTTACAGTGGCTTCTTCAGGAGTCAGCCCTCCTGAGGAACTCATTGTACTCACCATGTCACAGCCTTCATTTATCCAGTATTCGGTTTCGTTTCCGGAGTCATCTTCATATACCACGAGTAAACCGATACCATCAAGGCAGACAAAGTTTTTATCCTCACTATTGGTATTTGTAACTACTGTAGTATACTTCCCACTTCCTTTTACAAGATCTGTTACATCATAAGCCCATGTGCCTGTGGGATAATCATATACAGAGTCCCCTCCTTTCTGGTCACTGTATTCGACTTCCGGAGTCAGAGAAGTCCCCTGGAACTTCAGGCTCATGGAAGGATAGACACCGGTACTGCCTGTAGCACTCCATGTCCAGTAATTATAGAGTCTCGCAAGCTTTACAGTCGCATTTGCAGGAAGCTTCAGATTGTGGTTTACTGTATATGTACCGCCAGAAGATATCTTGCCGCTGTACTTGCTGTCTCCATAATCATAAATAATGTCCCCTTTAATAGTGTCGTGGGCATAAGTTTCAAGAGGCTTGTCTCCAGTATATCCGTTAGTGTTAGAGGAGCTGTCTCCACTACCGTTGTCTGACGAGTTGTCTCCACTACCGTTTTCTGACGAGTTATCTCCACTACCATTTTCTGACGAGTTATCTCCACTACCGTTGTCTGACGAATTGTCACCACTACCGTTGTCTGACGAGTTATCTCCACTACCGTTGTCTGAGGATGCGGTAGTATATTGGGCCGTCAGTATAGCAAGTGCATTTTTATAGAATGCATCAGTTCGGTCATAGGTCAGGGTATTTGTGCCGGCCGATTTTAAATCGTCCGTAACATCCCAGGAATCAGATCCACAGTAAGTTCCCTGAGGTGTGCCTAAAGTAAGTGCATTTCCATTGAAAGTGTATGATCCATCTGTACTTGCCATGTGTACGTCTGTAAGTGTTGCATCTGTCAAAGAAGCATCAGATGGTAAATCTGCTTTGAAAGATGTGCTCCCAACGTAAGCTTTGCCATTGTCATCAGCATAATAAGTATCCGAATCGTGCCCGCGGTTTACCTGATACCAGATCTTATTTCCGCTGCCGTCATTGTAAGCTACAACAAGGGTAATCAGTTTTATTCTGCCATCAAAGTTATCGTCACTGGGCTCAGTATGTACGGTAGCTTTATTTTCCCCAGATTTTACAGAGCTTGTGACATCATAATACATCATGTAGTCACTGCTTACCCTATCAACATGATCGTTGACCTGGACATATGCTTTTCCGTCATTACCCCCGTTAGTAATGTATGTATAAGGAACATTGAGGGTTTCTGTTCCCAGAGTTTTATCGTTAAAACTTACCGTTGCCTTTCCCTGGTAATTGTTTTGCATATGTCCGCAGTATACGGACGTGAGCAACATTGCCCATTCAACCTTGGCGTTAGCCGGCAATGTAAAGGTCTTCTCTATAGTTTTAGCGGTGTGTGCTTCCTGGTCTGCTGTTCCGTAGTAGCTATCACAATAGATACCTCCACTTACTGTTCCGCGGTGGACAGAAGTCAGAGGGATTCCGCCTACGTAATTGTCAGCCAGGCAGACTCCGCTACTCAGAATAAGAGTTAACAATATCAAAATTAGTTTTCTATTCGTTAACCTTCCTCCTGTACTTCAATAAGAGAAAGAACTCCAGAGATCTGTGAATAAGCGGTTACTGTCAGATAAATAACAGGAATCTAAATAAAATAAAAGTCAAACAATTATTATTGTGTTTTAAGGAAAGTGCCACAATGCTAGTTTTTCAGACTAAATATCTCAAATTAATTCCTGTTTTTGAGAAATTTCCTTTGCCAGTTATCTATGGGTTTTTCTCCTCAGTTTTTTCATTACAGATAATATTTAATACAAGTAATCTTTTTTTTAACATCTTATCATATATATGAACTTTTCTAAACGATCTATAAGTGAAAAAATATAAAAATTTTAGTGCTTATTTGTTATTATTAACTCAATAAATAAGAGCACATGATACTAAAATATGCACTATCTGGGTAAAAAACCGGGATTATATGACTATCTTTGAAGCCACAAGCTTGAAAGATATGAATATATTTGATGAATAAATCTCCAAAATGTAACATATTTGACATGAAAGTGTTTTCAAGTACTTTCATTTCTTTGTGCACGTTATTCAAAGAATATCATGTTCGTTTTGTGAAAAATATAGGGACAAAAAAGTGAAATTTACTTGGCGTTTAATCAAAATCACTGCACTAGACTATAGACAAATAAAACTATTATTCAGATATGTTAACAATTTCCCCCACTGCCCTTAAATCCTGATATTTTACTTTTTATATCACACTCACTTACTTAACTGTAATATAATTTGTTTTTGTTACCGTATTACTGCCTGCAGCATTTGTTGCTGTTAGCTTTACCGTATACTTTCCTGCTTTGGAATACTTATGTTTTGGATTCTGGGTCGTTGACGATGTCCCGTCTCCAAAACTCCATTTCCATTTCGCTGGCAAGCCTGTGCTTTTGTCGGTAAAGGCAACAGTTAATGGTGCTTTTCCTGAGGTTGGAGTTGCAGAGAATCCAGCAACTGGTTTTGTTACCACTTTTATATAATTTGTTTTTGTTACCGTATTACTGCCTGCAGCATTTGTTGCTGTCAGCTTTACTGTATACTTTCCTGCTTTGGAATACTTATGTTTTGGATTCTGGGCCTTTGACGATGTCCCGTCTCCAAAACTCCATTTCCATTTCGCTGGCAAGCCTGTGCTTTTGTCGGTAAAGGCAACAGTTAATGGTGCTTTTCCTGAGGTTGGCGTTGCAGAGAATCCAGCAACTGGTTTTGTTATCACTTTTATATAATTTGTTTTTGTTACCGTATTACTACCTGCAGCATTTGTTGCTGTCAGCTTTACCGTATATTTTCCTGCTTTGGAATACTTATGTTTTGGATTCTTGGACGTTGACGATGTCCCATCTCCAAAACTCCATTTCCATTTAGTCGGTGAGCCTGTGCTTTTGTCGGTAAAGGCAACAGTTAATGGCGCTTTTCCTGAGGTTGGAGATGCAGAAAAAGCAGCAATTGGCTTTTTATCTGACATCTTATATTCTGCTGTCAGTATAGTAAGTGCATTTTTATAGAACGCATCAGTCCGGTCATAAGTCAGAGTGTTTGTGCTGGTAGATTTAAAACTGCTTTTAACATTCCATGAGTCGGACCCACAATAAGTACCCTGAGGTGTACCTGAAGTAAGCGCCTTTCCATTGAAAGTGTATGATCCGTCTGCACTTGCCATGTATACATCTGTAAGTTTTGCGGATGTTAGTGTAGAACCTGCTGGTAAAGATGCCTTCAGAGCTGTGCTCCCTATATAGTTTTCACCCAAGTTGTTGTCATTATAATAAGTATCCGTATCATGCCCGCGGTTTACCTGATACCAGATCTTTTTTCCGCTGTTGTCATTGTAAGCTACAACAAGGGTAATCAGTTTTATTCTGCCATCGAATTTATCGTCACTAGGTTCGGTATATACGGTAGCTTTATTTCCCCCGGATTTTACAAGGCTAGTGACATCATAATACATCATATAATCACTGGATACCCTGTCAACGTGGTCGTTTACCTTGACGTATCCCTTACCACCATTGGCAAGGAATACAAAAGGAACGTTAAGAGTTTCTGTTCCAAGGACTTTTCCGTTAAAGCTCACTTTTGCCTTTCCTTGATAATTGCTTTGCATGTTTCCGCAGTATACTGATGTGAGCAACATTGCCCATTCAACTTTAGCGTTAGATGGCAATGTAAAGGTCTTGTCTATAGTTTTGGCAGTGTGTACTGGCTGAGTTCCTGTTCCGTAGTAGCTATCACAATAGACACCTCCACTTACAGTTCCACTCTTGACAGAAGTTAAAGGGATTCCCCCTACGTAGTTATCAGCCAGACAGACTCCACTACTTAAAATAAGAGTCAACAGTATCAAAATTAGTTTTCTATTCATTAACCTTCCTCCTGTACTTCAATTAGAAAAAGAACTCCAGAGATCTGTGCATAAGCATTTCTTATCAGACAAAATAGGAACCTAGTTTTGCCAGTAAAAGCAAAGTCAAACAATTATTCTATTTTAGGAATATGACTAAATGGGTTTTTCAGACTAATATATCAAACCAATTCCCGTTTCTGAGATCTTTTTGACAGTTATCTATTGGGTTCTTTCTCATAAGTTTTCTCAGATAATAGTTATTTTTAATACAAATATTCATTTTATTAACAATTTTTTAGATATATTAATCTTTTCAAATGTTATCAACGTGTAAAAATATGGAAATTTTTGTGCATATTTAGTATGATAAATTACAGTATTTAATTAAAATAGATGGAGGTGTTAAAAACTATAATTGTTAGTAACTCCCCATTCATTTAAAAACAGTTCTAGTTGAAAACCACATTCAAGCTTGATATTTCTCTTTTTGGCCTAGCTCCTTTCTAACTGAGCAATAATTTTAACTCACAAAAACAGCGAAGAACCTTTATCATAAAATTGAAGAAATGGATGAAATACCTGGCCGGGTATCAATGCACTAGATGAATGAAATCAAGTACAAGTGAACTACCGCTAAATTAAATACTTAATAGTTTCCTGAGTAATTTTCTATCTAATGGCGACGAGTCATGAAGGTTCATCTCCCGCATTCCACATGTGTCAAAATTATACTTGAGCTACCTTACGACTTCCTATCTCTCCAGCTCTGTCCCGAACCCTTCGGATAGAAGATCCTGAAGTTTGCCATGTTTTTCACTTGCTTGGTTTTTGCATTGGATGAAATCAATATTCGTCTTTTCCGTGCGAATTATGCTTTTCCGTATGTATGTGAGGTCAGATAATTGTGATTTAAAAATTAAAAACTAATTTTAGAGCCTTCTCGAGCAAACCTCCAGGTGTCTCGCAGTAAAAAATGGGCTTATCTGATTAAACTCTCAGGTAGTGAGTTCACCATCACTTAATTTCACAATTTTATCTGCAACTCTGGCCATTTCATGAGCGTGGGTTGCAACGACGAAACTAATCTTCTGTTCTCGATTTATATCTTTCATAAGATTTGTGATTTTTTTCCCGGTAACCGAATCAAGGTTTCCAGTGGGCTCGTCAGCCAGGATAAGTCTGGGGCTATTAGCAAGAGCTCTGGCTATGGCTACTCTTTGCTGTTCTCCTCCCGATAACTCCGAGGGTAGGTGATGTATTCTATCTCCAAGTCCAACCAGGTCAAGAAGTTCAGTTGCTCTCTGCTTTTGTTGGGAACGGCCAATCCGATTAAAATGCATTGGATAGCAGACATTTTCCAGGGCGTCCATTGTAGATATCAAATTGAAAGCCTGGAATACAAAACCTATTGTCTGTCTATGGAGTCGAACAAGATTGGAAGAATTTCTGTAGTCAACTTCGGTACCTTCTATAAAAACGCTGCCAGAAGTAGGCTGATCAAGGCAGCCAATAATGTTAAGCAGAGTGGATTTCCCTGACCCGGAAGCGCCCATAAAGGAAACAAATTCCCCTTCTTTAATTTTCACATTTACTCCCTTGAGGGCTTCTACACGCAGTCCGGAGCCAAAAGTATAAAACTTTGACAGGTCTCTGGTTTCAACAATATTCATCTATCATCCCTTTCCCGCAAGAGGTTAGCTACCTCTCTTTTCAGAGGATTCAGGCTCATTAAACTTAAGCACAAGTATCGCATTCGTTGCCATGAGATAGTCTCCATTATCCTGGATACTAGCAAAATTCTCAGTCGGCTCCAGATAATCTCCTACCGGCTTCTCATCCAGAGCGACCTGGACAGTTTCATTTGTCTGGTATACATTCTCCCAGATTTTACCACTTCCAAACAGAAGCTGGATGATATCCCCAAGGACTGGAATGTTACTGGTCTTCTCGTTGAAAAAGAGCTTATTTCTGGCTTCTTTGCCTGAACTATAACCTCCTGAAGGTGAAACTGTTATCAAGCATGCATCTGTGATATTATCGGGATTAACATCACCTTTGAAATAAGTGGTTGTTGTTGCTACTTCTGGAGTAATCCCATAATCGGCATACAGCATATCACAGCCTTCATTAATCCAGTATTCGATAGTCGGTGATTTGGGGTCCTCGTAGGCGAGTAGAAGCCCGATACCCTGTACGCAAAAGGAACTCCCATTTTTGTCCGTGTTCACCAGTGAGATGGAATAATTTCCGGGTTTGGAAATCTTCTCACTAAGGTCGTATGTGTTCATCCCTGAGAAATAATCATATCTTGACACAAATCCCTTGGTGTCTGTATACATGTGTCCCTTAGGCAGGAGTACAGTAGTTTCTGAGCTTATAAGGGAAGCGTTGAATTGCGGATATATGCCTTCCAGATCTTTTTTACTCCAGACCCAGTAAATGTAAGCTTTTGCAACCTTAATCGAACTTCCTGCAGGAGGATTAACACTAAAGTTGACCATATAGCTGTTGTTATACGCAAGCTCACCGCTATATTTACTATCCCCGAGAGAAAAATCGAGGCCTCCATGGTGCTCATCATGGAGTACAGTCTGCAAGGGTTTGTCTCCAGCATACGAGGCTGAAGCTGGAATGGTGAGCAGCAGGAGATTAAGTAAAATTGCAACTGGCTTCAAATTCATTATTATCCTCATCCGACTCAATAATATGATTATGCTCATCGACTTCCGCTTTAATGGTGTGCTCCCCACTCATGGTTTCAACCCGTATATCATTCACGATTGTTTTTTGACCTTCAATTTCCGGGATATTCAATACAGTGACACTTTTTCCATCAAGAGAAATATTTACATCGAAGTTCCGAGCTGAAGCTTCTCCGTTGTTAATAATCTTTACCGGGATAGAGTAGGCAGTTTTTTCTGCTATATGGGATTCCTCAACACAACCACTTAAAGCCAGTATTATAAGTACTGCAAGTAAAAGTAGTAAAAATGGTTTTTTTCTCCTGATTCCTAAAATCGAGAGGAAAGAAAGAAAAACTATCGAAGAAGATGTGGCTTCTTTCTGTGACTCTATTTTAACAGGATCTCCAAGGGAAACCGAAAGTTCTGGCTTTGACTTGACACTTACATTTAATGCACAAACATTATTTTTCTTATCTGACTCTTTTATACTGTTTTCAGGGTCTAAAGAGAGTTCAAGCAGGTGCTTTCCTTTGACTGCAGACCATGAAAAAGAGGAACTGTACACTCCAGAGGCTTCCATCTGGATTGGAATAGTTGAAACCTCACTTCCATCTACCCGGAAGCTCATTGTGCAGTTCTGATCACAAATTCCTCCAGGATTGTTTATTGTGAAAGATATTTTCGCCGGTGTTCCATCAACCAGCTCTTTTTCAGAGAGTTTCATTTCAGGGTAGAGATCAGGCAGTACAGATGCGGTATCCTTTGAGCTCAGGACCAGGGCTGCGAGGACAGGATGCAGATAGTCTTCTCCTTCCTGGTCGTCAATTTTCCCATTCCCGTCCAGGTCAATTCCCCTCACAAAGGCTGCTGAGTTATTGGCTTGCAAATAATCAAGCACATCGATACTTTCTATATCAAAATATATGGAAGGAGAACCTTCATCTCCAGAGGCATCGTTACTTGTCTCATCAGCAATGTCCCTAACTTTTTCTCCATACTTTTCAGATAGATTCTTGGGTGGGACCCCAAGCATCTTTCCATTAAATTCAAGATAATCAGGCAGGCCTTTTGATCCGGTAAGGTATACTACCGAAAGATTTGCAGTATCCTTGCTACTCAAAGCCTGTCCACAGCTAAAATTGACATTTACCCTGTCATTAGAATTTGCCAGGGCACCACTCCAGCCTTTTCCATGAAGATTTACGCTCCCGCTCAGGAGCTGGTAGGAAACTTCAGGTGCTTTTTTGTTCTCACATCCCGCGGCAAGCACTGCACCGTAAACCCTTCCATCCAGCTTGTTTCCTGTCTCTCCCTTGCTCGTAAGGATGTTCACAATATTTTCACCATTTTTCGTGATATTGCTAACATCATAGGAAACCCAGTAAACTCCATGGCCTGCACAGTATACATTCTTGCTTTCGTCATTAACACCGGCAAGTGGTAACTGCTCAAGCTTTTGTCCGTTAAACTCAGACCGGACCCATCCTTCGTAATTTTCCGTGCCTCCCCAAACTCCAATATACAGACGAGCCCAGCGGACAGTACCATCTGGAACGTTAAAGTTTTGAGAATAGGGAGGAAATGCAAGTCCATGCCCTCCGTCTATGTATACTTCTCCTCGGAAAGTACCCTGAGCATCCGGAGTTAGGGGTATACCTTCAAAAGAGTAGCTTGCTCCTGTAAGAGGAATTGAAATTAGCAATGAGAGAGACAAGACAAACAATATAACTATTTTCGTAATTCCTGCTTTCATATCCATTCACTTTCACACCAGAGCGAAGTCTCAACTTTGAGAGAAGCCTAATAAGTCTCTGATTTCATTTTTGGATAAATTCCTTTACGTCTGTAAAATTAACACGACAAATTTTATCTCATAATAAAATAATTACAAAAACTTAATGGTTATTTAATATTACTACTTTTCTATTTTGTATGATTTATTATAATAATACATAGTTTTAATAAAGATTAATTATAATTAGTACTTACATTCAAAATTTAACTGTAAATAGATTAAATTTTCAAAAATAAATATACTTTATTTTAAGAATTTGGTATTATTATTGCCATAAAAATCAAATTGAAAGCAATTTTTAAGTTTTATAGCATTTTAAGGACTAATAATCTTATTTTAAAGTTTTAAGTCTTAATTATCATTTTAATACAAAATTTCAATAACTTAAAAATAGTAATAATTATTACCATATTAACGTATTGATTAACTATTTTTTAACAAAAATTATATACTCAAACTTATTAGCTATCTACTAAATCATACTAATGATGTGATAGGAAAAAGAAATTAAACAATATTACATTTTAAACAATATTTCATCCTAATCAGTTTGTGTTATAACTCATGATTGATATCGCTCTTTTTCCACTAGCGGAGGTACCTGAGTAAAAATTCCAATGCACAAATAGAGAAATTCTTCTGAGTAAATTTCCCGTAATTTACGAAAAAGGGATGTGAGTTACAGAAAACCACTAAAACTGTATATCTACTCCTCCACGCATTTGGATCGATGTCTATATTTTGAAAAATGCCTTGCTAGCTTATTTTTTGAAATCGCCTGATCGAACCTCAAATTTGGAGTAGACTTATGAGAAAGAAGAGTCGGATTTGGATTTTGCCCTAATCTCTGGCAGAATTTGTAGACAAACAGGACCTGTGTAAGAAGGAAGAGCCGGATTCAGATTTTGCCCTAATCCCTGACAGAATTAGTAGACAAACAGGATCTATGTGAAACTGAAATGGCAAAAATAGCTGAGAAAGGATTATGAAAATTTAGAGTAGCCGAAATAGTATACAAATCTTGCAGGTGGAAAGATAGAATATGAAGACCAGAAGAGTAGAACAAAAAGGAGATCAAAAGAAGATATACAAAACGAGGAAGATTTGGGAAATAACTGGAAATCATAAGACAAAGATTGAGCATAAAATAAAAAAAATAGAACCCAGCCAGGAAGGGGATATATTTAACCGACTGATAAGGTTATTTTGCGTGATGGTGGGACTATGCTGTTTACTTGCTGTACCTGCCCTGGCCCAAACCCCAGAAAATAATGGATACATCGCAGACAAGCCTCTTGAAACATACGTCCACGATTCAGTTAAGGGAGATCTCTATTATAGTGTAGGGAGTAGTTATTACAGTGGGAAGGTCTATCCAGGAGATATATATTCTGTAACACATAACGTCGACCTGCCTGAAGGAACGACAGTAAAATTCGCACGGCTCTATAATTACTGGACCTGGAGTGCCGAAGGTGTCACGGGCAGATACCCTGAGATGAAGTTGAGCTTTAACGGGAAAGAGCTTACACCTGAAAAAGAATACACGGACAGGAAAGGCTGGGGAATCTATGATTATCCCACAGGTACCTGGGCTTATAATGTAACGGATCTTATAAGTGGTTCGGGCACTTATAGCACTGAAATTGAAAACACAGGCCCGGATGCGTCTTTTGTTTGTATTGGCGGTGCAGGTTTACTAATAGTTTATACGGACCCTAACGGAAAAGATATCGAATACTGGATCAATGAAGGAGCTGATGAACTCGATTCCCAGATGGATGAGACCGGCAAGCCGCTTTATTATGCAACTCCAAATGAAACAATCTGTGAAATGCTCAAGCCTACCTTACAGCTCCCTGTCCGCAGCGCAACCCTCTGGACAATTGCTCAATCAGGAGACTGGACGAACAACACTCTACTGGTAAACGATCAGAAATTTCCCGGAATTACCGATGGAAAACCTTATCCTGATCTTGATACCGATACAAGGGATATTACAGACTACCTGAAGTCCGGAGAAAATGCCATCCTTTTCCAGGCTATAGGAGATTATGTGGTACCTTCAGGGGCTTTTTTAGTAATTGAAAAAGATCCTCTGGCAGAAGAAGCAGCACAGGGTTCTGAAGAAACTTACGGAAAAACTCAGGAGACTTCCGGGGCCGAGGCAGGAAAGACCCCAGGATTTGGATTTGATTATACTCTTGCCTTATTAACTGGAGGTAAATTGGCCGCAGGGTATAGACAGAAAAAGGGTTGAAAGAAACCGTGCACCCTATTCTTCAATCATTCCTGATCAAACAGGTACGGTACCCCCGAAACCCATGTAGCTTAGATAAAGCCCACTTGACGTTAAAAGGATTGTATATATCAGAAAGATATAATCACTCCTTTTTAATTTGAGTTCATTTACGTAGGTCCTGTGCCTGTTTGCCCGAAATCCACGGGTGTCGGCAGCAATAGCAAGCTTTCTTCCTGCCCGGAGTATATTAACTACGAGAGGAACAAGGATATATTTCAGGGCTTTTGCTTTTCTACGGATGTCTTTAAGCTCAAGCCCTCTTGCCTGCATTGCATTGAGAATTACGCTGCTTTCTTCGAGCATTGTAGGAGCAAAGCTAACCGCAGAGGATACCATAAATGCAATTTCATATGGAATGCCTACTCGATAGCTTTTTCCTGCAATCCTAATTTCGAAAAAGCGAACAAATGCATCGATAAGCATTCCGGGATGAGTTGTGGCAATAACAAGCATAGCAGCACTTAGAGAAGCCATAACACGGAAAGATTGATACAGCCCATAGACGGCTCCGTCTGCATAGAAATAGATACCTCCTGTAAGAGGTCCCACCAATGGGAAGGAAGATGGAATGAGAGTAAACAACGGTTCTTTAGCCCAGTAATAAAAAAGAGCCTGCGATACTGTGAAACTCAACAGAACACTCCCGAAAATAATAAGTACTGCCTTAATCCTGCTTTTTGAGGGCTTTAATATGAACCAGAAAGGTAAAGTTGATATGAATAATATTGCCAATAAACCCGGGGTCCCGAAGACAACACTTAGCACCGAAATTCCAAAGAGCCAGAGCAATTTGACTCTCGGGTCAAGCCTATGAAGCAGGTTATATTTTTGTTCATAACGAAAAAGACTTTTCAAATAAGGATCCTCCGTAAAAATGTTTCATAAAAAAATAAATTATAATCAAACTATTTCTTATTTTTCATAATAAATTTAAGCTTAAAGGTATAATGAAGAGACAGATAGTATGGATTCCGTATCGGAGACAATTTCAATTGCCAAACCAACTGCACATGTCAAGCTTGAAAATCTCACATACAGCTACCCTCATTCAGATTCCCAGGCACTTTCGGACGTAAATCTTGAACTTAAAAAAGGGGAATTTGTGCTCCTTGTGGGTCCCAGCGGTTGTGGAAAAAGCACTCTTGTTCGCTGCCTTAACAGGCTGATTCCAGAAATTTCAGGAGGAAGTTTTTCCGGGCGTGTTCTGCTTCAGGGAAAAGATCTTCAAAATGAAAAAATAAGGAAGTTGGCTCTAGAAGTTGGAATGGTGTTCCAGAACCCAGAAACCCAGCTGTTTAGTATGACAGTATCTGAAGATATTTCATTTGGGCCTGAAAATTTGTGCTTACCCAGAATTGAAGTACTGTCTCGAGTAGAAAAAGCTCTCAAAGCAGTTAGGCTGGAGAAACTAAGGGACCATTTCATTTTCACGCTTTCAGGAGGGGAAAAACAGAGGACTGCAATAGGAGGAAACCTGGCAATGGAGCCTGAAATTCTAGTTCTTGACGAACCAACGTCGGATCTTGACCCTACAGGCACCCAGGAGGTTCTTGAGCTACTAAAAAGACTAAACGAAGAAAAACATACAACCCTTATCCTTATAGAGCACAAAATTGACTCGGTTTTTGAAATTGCAGACCGTATGCTTGTTATGGACAAAGGTAGGCTTATCTTTGACGGAAAACCTTTTGAAATCCTATGCCGCGAAGAAGGAACACTTAAGACACTCGGGATTCACCCACCTCAACTCATTGAAATTGCCCACCTGCTGAGAATGGATTGTGAAGCTTCAATAGTTCCATCCTATGAAAACGTTCTGAAGCGACTTGCTGAACTTCTGCAAATGTCTGCTACCAGAAGCAAACTTGAAAGCTGGAGAGGGCAAAAGTCTGAAACTTCCAGTTCTATTTTACCTTCAGAAGAAAACTTACCCTTTGTAAGAATAGAGAACCTCTGCTACAGGCTTGAAGATGGTTCGGAAATCCTGAAAAATATTAATCTGGATATCAAAAGTGGGGAGTTTCTTGCTCTTATTGGGCACAATGGAGCTGGAAAGACAACTCTAGCAGGTCACTTGATAGGGTTTTGTAGACCTTCTTGTGGAAGAATCCTTCTTAATGAAAAAGACATGGGGAGGTATTCGACAGCTCAGTTATCGAAGACAGTTGGGTATCTTTTCCAGAATCCAGATTCGCAGATATTTATGGACAGTGTGAATAGAGAAGTCCGTTTTGGACTCGAAAACGTGGGTATTCCCAAAGACAAAATTGAAAAACTGGTAACCGAATCCCTGGAAACAATGGAACTTTCAGCTTATAATAATAGGCACCCCCACTCTCTCTCAAGGGGACAACGACAGCGTCTGGCAGTAGCTTCCATTCTTGCCCTCGAGCCGGCTCTTCTTGTCCTGGACGAACCGACAACAGGGCAGGACAGAGGACACATATTAAAGTTCATGAATAAAATGCGGGAACTGAATAAACTTGGGAAGACTGTCATTCTCATAACACATGACATGGAACTTGTAGCCGAGTATGCTGAGAGGGTTGTTGTGATGAAGCAGGGTAGAATCTTGCTGGACGGATCAACAGCAAATGTATTCTCAAACACGGAAAAATTAAATGAAGCTGGAATCCTCCCTCCCCTACTTTCAAAACTTTGCTCGGACCTTCGAAAACAAGGAATTAATGTCCCTCCGCTGTTAACGGTCTCCGAATTGAAATGTTTCCTCCAGGATTATTGTCCAGAGTTGCGGAATTGAAAAAGCGAAATCGGGAAACAATCCGCACAAAATGAAAAAATGAAGAGAATGTAAACAGAATTGAACAGTTAACCCCCCACCCCCTCTTTAGACCTTGTCTCTTTTATCGTTTTTCAAGTTAAGGATTTATTTGCTTTCAGAATGTACTCTCGGTCTTGTATTTGTTGTCACTTTTATGTAATTTGTTTTTGTTGTCGTACTGCTACCTGCAACGTTGGTAACTGTAAGTGTAACCTTATAGTTTCCTTCCTGCAAATACTGATGTTCTGGATTCTTTTCTCTTGAAATTGTCCCGTCTCCAAAGCTCCATTTCCATTTATCTGGCAATCCTGTGCTTTTGTCGGTAAAGACGACAGTTAATGGTGCTTTTCCGGATGTTGGAGTTGCAGAGAATCCAGCAACGGGTTTTGTTACTACTTTTATATAACTTGTTTTTGTTACCGTATTACTGCCTGCAGCATTTGTTGCTGTCAGCTTTACCGTATACTTTCCTGCTTTGGAATACTTATGTTTTGGATTCTGGGCCGTTGACGATGTCCCATCTCCAAAACTCCATTTCCATTTCTCTGGCAAGCCTGTACTTTTGTCGGTAAAGGCAACAGTTAATGGTGCTTTTCCAGAGGTTGGAGTTGCAGAAAATTCAGCAACTGGTTTTGTTATAACTTTTATATAGTCTGTTTTTGTTACCGTATTACTGCCTGCAGCATTTGTTACTGTCAGCGTTACTGTATACTTTCCTGCTTTGGAGTACTTATGTTTTGGATTCTGGGTCGTTGACGATGTCCCATCTCCAAAACTCCATTTCCATTTAGTCGGTGAGCCTGTACTGGTGTCAGTAAATGAAACTGTTAATGGTGCTTTTCCTGAAGTAGTAGATGCAGTAAAGTTGGCAACAGGCGCTTCCTCTGGATATTCAATTACCAGGATTGTATTCATAGCATACATGCTGTCGCCAGCTGTGCCGTTAAGATAACTCTGTATGCGTGCTGTATCTGTTCCATCCTGGATGGCTCCGGTTACATCGTAGGAAGAAAAACCTATCTGCGGATTTAAAAGGTAGTCAGTCCAGAAACCTGGGTACTCCTGGTTGTTGAAATAAAATTTACTCTTTCCGCTATCTGCTGCACTGGCCAGGATGGCTATTGCAGTAGCTTTTGAAACACCGGAAGCATGCACACCGCTGAAAGGCGCATAAGCTGTGGCCTCGTCACTGTTTACTGCATAGTTATTCCCTGATGCGAGAGTATCAAACTCATCATTGATCCAGATCTTTTCTGTTTTTCCTGCAGGATCCTGGTAGACAACGACTAAGTATGCTCCCCACATGCCGTAATTATTACCTGTCTCTGGGGTGACGGTGATGCTGTTTCCTGAAGGGTCAAACAATGAAGTTACGTCGTAGACATAAAGCCCACCTGGATAATTGTACATGCCATAACTCTTCTGGTCCTTATAGGTGGCAATTGGGGTTACTGTATTACTGTTGAAAAACATCGTAAATGCCGGGTCAGTATCCATCTTATTGAAGGTGTAAGGCTGGTAGAGACGAGCGCTTACGACCGTTGCTCCAGTAGGGATTTTGAGATTCGCCGAAGACCAGGTATAGGTCGTAGCAGGCCAGTTAGGTGCAAGGTATGCAGTGTTTCCGGCCGAGTAAACAAGCCCGTATTTTCCTTCAAAAGTAGCCTGGGTGATGATGTTGCTTCCACCAGTATACCGCTTACTCTTGTACCCGTTATTGACAACAGTTTTTGTTAAGGTCATTAAGTTGTTAGTCTCGTTGGATTCGGAAATATCGTTGTTAGAGTCTGCAGTGACTGTAATTGCCACGCTATCCCCTAAGGTCCGCAGAGCAGAGTCCGTAATTGTAAGCGTGGTGTTTGCTCCACCTTCAAGGCCGCTAGATGGTACATTTGTGTCGAGACCATTAACGGTAAACTTGACAATAAAGTTTCCAGTTGCAACCGAACCTATATTCTTAACAGTTGCCGATATGTTGTTTGTCTCATTTGCAAAAATTTCACCCGCATTCAAAGTGATTGCTGAAACAATGAAATCAGGCTTCAGAGATTCATCGACAACCGATGCTGAAGTATCAGAAGTTACGGCTGCTGCCAGTGAAGTCATGCACATAAGTGCAGCGATACAGAGAATCATAACTATTTTTTTCATATTTTTATTCACCTACACTTTTGTAATGGCATACATTTTGCCCTATTTTGGAGACAGTGGTTTATTTTTTTAGAGAAACATCTATTATAGTAAGCTCTTTAAAAAGAGTAAATAATACGAAGTATTTAAATCATTTGAAAAAAATAAGAACATATTGATTTATATTCACTATAATTCACACAAAAGTAAAAATAATAACATGATATTTATAATTTATTTTGTTTTAGGTATATCGTAAATCATAAGTGATATTCCTTATTAAAAGAAGAAATTTAAATAAGAGCTCATCCCAAAACCAATTTTATCCTCCTAATCCGTAAAGTTTCAGAACGATTTTCGTGATCAGGAAATTGATTGATTATTTTGAATCTGGATTCCGAGAAGTGATATCGAGTTTTGGGATTAGCTCATAGATAATCAAGGAAAATTTAATCTTTACTTGAGTTGTAATTTAGAGACTCTGCATATTTTTTAAAGCCTTGCTCCGCTCATTTTTACAGCTGTGTCGTAACCAAGCAATCCTCCTATTAACCCTCCTGCACACGCAAGTACAAGTTGAACTCCTATATACCAGGGTGCATATGAGATCTTCCACTCAACTGGGGCATAGAGCATGTAGAACACAAGGGTTGAAACCATACCTCTTGATATGCCGTAGATCGCAGCTGTCAGGCGCTTATCTGCGTAATCCATCCCGAACAAGAAAACTAGAAGGTCAACTATAACACCTTCAGCCAGATAGAAACCCAGCCACATAATCTGAGAACCCCATATAACAATACTGATTAGCAGGACGCAGGCAAAAAGTAAAGTTGCAGTTCCGGGCTTCCGGACCAGCTGCAGGGCTACTATCATCAGGATAACTGTAGGAATTGCAATAACCAGACCATCAAACCAACCAAGATTAATGAGTTTACTTATGTACCGGAACACTACGGCAATAATGGCGGCAAGAAGTGATATTGTTATCAGGTCAACAGTTGAAAAGAGATCAAGAACTCCAAAATGTTTTACAGCAACCAGAATGCCAGCAAAGAGCAGGAGACTTGCCAGGATCGTAAAATAAGTCAGCCAGGAAGGTGGTGGTACAATATTTATAAATTGTTCACTTTGCTGCTCACCCCCAGGATAGACTACATGAATTTTAAAAGGGACCTTTTTTTTAAACTCAATAGAAGCAGGTGGTTTTACCTCAAGAAGGATGCCTGCGCTTTGTCCAGGAGACAGATCCTCGATTTCAGCCTTGATATTCTGTCCTTCCTTTATTATATGATATGGTTGAGAAGGTATGTTGATTTCCAGATCTTGTGGAATTTCAATTAGTACGGTTATATTGTGTAAGGGTTCACTTCCGGTATTCTGGATGTTTACTCTGGCCCTCTCCCAGGTCTGTCCAGCTACAAGGACATTGGAAGCTTGACTCTTGTCCAGGGGGATCTCCAGACTACATGCAAAAGGGGAAGGTGATGAGCTGGAAACTGCTCCTGATATAATAACTCCAGGAACAAAATAAACAGCCAGAAGCAGTGCAAGCACTGCTGCGAGAATCAGTCTGTATTTCATGTTTTACCTCATTTTATCAGGATTAATTTTCAGTTATCTGATTATATGTGGGGAGAGGAATAGCATACTTTTCAACCAACGAAAGTTTTTTATGAATAAGTGTTAGAAGACCTTTTATGCACAAATCTATCTCTTCCTAACCTCTCTCTTCCTAAACCTAATGGCAATAGCAAGGCAAGCTAGAAGGCAGACAATTATTACTGGAAGAGGTACCTGTTGACTTCCTGCGTTTTTTTGCTCATGTATTTTAAGATACTCATCATTCGATTCCGATTCAGAAACAAGGACTGCAACACAGGGATGTAAGTAGCCTTCATCTCCCCGTTCAAAGCGAAGGGAGCTTTCCTTACTCTTCGGCGAGACTGAAGTTGAAAAAAGGTCAAAGTACTTTCCCTGGGCAGACCTGCCAACATCGCTTCCAATATTCGTAGAATCAAAATACAGTTCATCTCTCTCCCCCTCAGTGCCTGCCACAATCATTGTATAGAGGCTTGCATTTTTCCCAGGGGATGTGCCTTCAAAGGTACTCGTTACATTATCTTTATTATTTGTATATGCAAGAGCATAGTTACCCTCGTTGATCCAGAACTTGACCGGAGGCAGGGACCTATTCTCACAAACGGCTACAAGGGTAGTGCCGTAAGGTCCACCTCCTGGGATTTCAGGAGAGATAGACACCTCATTTATTCCAGCGTGGAGAGAATTATTGATTTGTAAACAATAGAGGCCGACTCCCCAGGCCGAAGAATAATCAGGTTCCTGCCTTACTTCAAGGTTATTTCCATTGACAGTTACACGGATGCTATTTCCGCTTTTATAGTTCCAGACGGGTACGTAAAGTCTAGCAAATTTGATGTCCCCGGAAGGCAGTTTGAAATACTGGATATAAGGGTTTTCTCCGGTATAGCCATGCCCCCCGTCAACATAGACTTCTCCTCTGACAACTCCTTCTGCAATCGTATATGGAGGAATGCCATCTCCCTGCCAGCCTCCGTTTCCAGAGAAAAAGTACAGGAGCAAAAGTCCAATTCCAAGCAGCCCTATTATCAAGATTTTCTTTCCAGTATCCAAATAAATCATCTCCAGGAAAAGCTAAGTATCCATTCAAAGATGTCTCAGTGCCTTGATAGGATCCAATTTTGCGGCCCTCCAGGCAGGATAAAGCCCTGAAAGCACGGACACAACTAAGGAAATTACAAAACCGGCTGCAAGAATCTTGAAGTTCAAGGCAGTTAGGTGGCCAATATTTTCAATTCCAAGCCGTGATATCAATAAGGGCCTTCCTAATCTATCTATGAGAGTTGACAATATAACACCAAAAAAATCTCCAAAAATTCCACCAAGAGCCCCGATAAACAGACATTCGGCTAAAAACATTCGCAGGATGTCAGATTCTGAAGCACCAAGAGCTTTTGAGATCCCTATCTCTCTGGTTCGTTCGTAGACCGAGACCACCATAGTGTTGATTACCATTAGTCCACCTACAAGCAAGGTAATACTCGAAAAAAAAGCAAGTACAAGAGTCACAGCGTTCATTATCCGGTTAACTGAATCGATTTCGTCCTGGGCACTGGAAGTAGCAAGCCCAAGATTTTCTATTTTCCTTCTTGTATCGGTAACAAGAGAGGAACTTTCCACCTTAACCAGAGCCCCGTCATAATACTCCTTTTTGCTGAGTTCCTTTGCATATCCAATCCTCATAAAGGCCCCATTGTCGATTTCGCTTCCTGTTGGCTTTAGATAGCCCATTGGAATAAAGCTTACTTCCTTATCGATTGGTCTCCCATCGTCTCCATAAAGACGCAGCTTAGCTGTTATGGGTGCCCCTATTTTGGCTCCGTCCAATTTTTCCAGTTTTCCCCACAGGTCACTTCCAAGTACAATCTGGTTCTGTCCACTCTCAAACCAGCTCCCTCCGGCAAGCTCAAGCTCATTTGCAGTCATGTAATCTTCCTGAATGCCAAACAGGTCAAAATAGCTCCCTGAAGGGCTAACATAAGCATCTTTTACATAGGGACAAACCAGTTTTCCGTATTCATTTAGTTCCTCCACTTTCGACTCGCTTATAAGGATGAGTCCACCATCCTTTAAACCTGGAGACACACTAATTAAGGTCAGGTCCCGAGACTTCTGAATCTCTTCTACTGCATTGATACGAAGGCCTTCTCCGAAGGAGACGACAGCTACTACAGATGCTACTCCAATTGCGATCCCGAGGAGGATCAGCAGGCTTCGGAGTTTTTTAAGGCGCAACTGCCTTATTGCCATTGAAAATTCTTCATGAAACATCATTCAACAATCCCTGTTTCCGTTTCCATTACTGTAATGGGGCAGGATAAAGACCAAAACGTAACTATATCAAAGCATTAAATTACAGTAACGTATAATTTATGAAAGAAAAATATTATAAATTACAAGATTAAATATTACTTATTTTAGTTTGATTAACATAAATTATGAATATATATCTTTTTTGATTTTTTACAAATAATTATGTATAAGCGAGCTTGAATATTAAGTACCTCTCACTTCTTAATAGTCAAAACAGAGATCATTAAGTAGTAGTAATTTATGTACAGGCTTAGCGATAAGATATCTCCAAGCTAATGTTAATAATCTAAAAGTTAATATAACGAAATATTAGGAAAAAAGGTGAAATTGTTAATACGAAATAATTCGATGAGTATAATTAGTTTGAATATATGACTTGTATCTATGAAAATTGGAATTGTTATTCATAATGTCCAGCTTATGGATTCCCCCCTGATAATTAAAAATATTCTTACACTACTCTCCAAGGAAAATCTTATCGATGCCTATCTCTGCGGCACAATGGGAAAAGTTGCGGTTATCGATGCTGGCTTGGAAAACCTGGTTGAAATAAACCAGTTTCTGAGTCCAAGTGCCTGTATTGAGGCTCTATTTAGATCAAATGACCTTGTATGCCTTCTGAACCATGGTAGAGAGCTTAAAACAGGACGGACTTTTGGAAGGATCGTAGTTTCACATCTAGAGAACCCTGACGAAAAGCCTCTTATACAGATCGAAAGGCCTGGTTGTCTCGATGGCGAACTCATCCCGTGGAATCAAGCTGCTGAACTCCATGTTGAAAAACTTTCCAAATTGCTTGATCTGAAAATCTCCCCGCCTCCGCCTCCAATTAATACTATTGAAGTCACTAATCAGGGAAGGCGGGTTCTGAGAAGAATATCAGCATTTCCGGGAGCATACATACTTGTTGAGGGAATCATCATCGGAAAAGCTATTTCATCTGAGATCACCCTCATATCCGAAGATGGTTTCCTGACCTCAATGGAAGGAGGAATTCTAAAAAAGCAGGGTATTGATATCCTTCATAAGCACGAAGAACGAGTACCAATAGATCTTTCAAGGTCATGGATAAAAACTGGTACTCCGCGGAAAAATCCCGAGGCCCAAAAAATCTTTTTTGAAGGCGAAAAAGAATGGGTAACAAAAACTGCTGTTTTAACAAAGAGCTCTTTAACGGAGAAGCTTCCCGAACGTGGAGTTAATGTCATCCTTATAGACCACTGCGCAGAAAGTTCAATTGAGAGGATTGAAGGAGCAGATTTTGCTATTACCATTGGAGATGACACGACGGAGATTGCAGGAAGTATATTTTCCAGGTTTGGAATTCCGATTCTTGGAGTTACAGACGGTGATTGCGACGAACTTGCAGCTTCAGTTGCCTATTCTGCAGGTTCTGTTATCCTTAATTTAAAATCTGGACAAGATGACGAGTTAGGAAGATTAATTCTACAGGATATTTTTTCAGGAGAAAAGAGCGCTTTTTTTGAAAATCTTGAGAATTTGAAGTTAAAAATCATAAATCTTGCAGAGAACATTCTTGAATCTGTTACAGAATACTGAACCATGTCTACAACAGCACAAAAACAAAATAAGACCCAGAATAAAAAAATAACACTTGAATTATGCATAAAATGTATCCTCTTCAAATTATAATGGGTAAAAGTAAATTTCATGGGTTTGCTGAAAATTTAAAAATTTAACCACGTCTGAGAAACAACCTCATACGATGCATTCAACTTTGCAACTGTATGACAAAATTGTTGTACATTTTTCAAATTGGAAAATTCTCTATTGAATTTGAAGAGGATGCCATAAAAATTGTACTGGGAAATTATGAGGTTTGTAAATGAAAATAAAAATTTTGTTATTCATTGTCACTCTTATAATCTCATTGCAAGCAACTACAGCATATGGTATGGGCGTTGGAGTTAGCCCAGGAAATATGAGTTTTAAACTTGCTCCTGGGACGTCTTCAGAGCAAACGATGTACGTGATAAATACCGGAAATGAAACTGCAAAATATGATGTTTTTGTTAATGAAAGTGCTTATCAAAACTGGTTTACCTTTTCTTCATCTTCTTTTGATCTGAAAGCAGGAGAAATCAAAGAAGTTAAAGTCACGCTTAAAGTTCCTGCTTCCGCTGAAACAGATTTTAAATGCAAAATAAATATCCCATGTACTGTACCAGGAAGAACTGTAGGGGCGGGGGTCAAAATCCCTGTTCGGGTTGAGCTCTCCACTTTAGAAGAGAGTTCTTCGGAAGGAGTCTCTTCTAGTGGTAGTTCTTCTAAAGGTGTGTTTTCTGGTAGTAGTTCTTCTAAAGGAGTATCTTCTAGTAGTAGTTCTTCTAAAGGAGTGTCTTCTGGCAGTAGTTCTTCTAAAGGAGTGTCTTATGGTAGTAATTCTTATGAAGGGACCGAAAACTCCTCAAATCCTTTAACTGAAATAAAAAGCAAAGAGACCTTGAAACAATCTTTAAAAAAAATCATAGACAATATATTAAATTTTATACAAAGTATTTTATATATGGGTGAAAAACTAAAAAATTATATTGAGATTTTTCCGGTAATTGTAATCAGTGATTATTGGTAATACAACCAGAAGTTTTGACGTTACTACTAAAAGTCTTGGTGATGTAATCAAATTCTGAAAATCGCGAAAATTATGCCGGAACCAGATCAACGTGCAATTTTGTTTCTACAGGAGGTATTGTTTCTGTCTTAACCTTTTCATTTTTATATTCTTGGTATGAAATATTATTATACACTGTAATTATATTTTCGGAATCGGAACATTCATTGTACAGTTGCCCGCATAAATTTGCGTATGCATGAGTTTGCGGTACCCTGTGTGCTCCGATTTTTTCAGATTTAATGGAATAAGAAAATGTTTTCATTTCTTCTGGAGAAAGCATAAAATTCTGGCTCAAATACGGTGAACTATCCAGACCCAGGACACTGGCAGCTGGTTTGGAGTTGTTAATCATCGTAAATGTTGCTGGCAACATGTCGATTAATGAGACATTTACAATCCTGTCTTGAACGTTTTTAACGGAAACTGTAACATATGCAGGAGTTCCTATAAAAACTTCGGATCCTGTGTTTTTATAGATTTCCAGGGGCTCACTGACTGAAATATCTACAACTTTTGAAAAGAAATGCTTACCTGAATGATCTTCCCAACTCACATTTGCAGTTATATTATAATTCTCTTTTATTTTTTCTGGAAACCTAAACTTAAGTTCAAAAGACTTTTTTGAACCTTTATCAATTGATATATTTTCAGGACCTCCTTCTGTAATCAGAAGTCCATCAGGATCCACCTCAAATTTTATTTTGTCTGCTTTAATGTTACCTGTATTTCTAAGCTCCGTATCGACAGTTACTTCATCACCAAGCAGGTACTCATCTTTGTCAGCTTCTAAATCAAGTTCCAGACTCACATTATTTTCGGCAGATGTTTCTTCTGCAGACTTTTTTGTTTCAAAAACTACTTCTGCTTCAGGTGAGCAAAGATTAGAAAACATAGGAAGATTTTCCCTATTGGTGACGTTGAGAGCCTTAAGCCGTATATTGTTGTTGTCCATATAACACCAGCTTGAACTGTTGTTTTCCAGGACAGTATCCCCAAGAGTCAAGCCGTTTTTCGAGACTCGAATCCAGACCATGCCATAACCGTCAAATTCCAGTGCTTCTATAGTGTATTCATTAACAGAAGATATGTCTATTATCGAATTTTCATTTCCGAGGGTAACGGTCAGGCTGCTCCAATCATCTTCATTTGCTGCAGCAGGAATAATACCTATGAGCATGTAAGAGGCAACTAAAAAAACTGTAATTATATAAAAATGACGTATTCCGTTCATAGCTGTTCCTTCCAGGTTTGAAACTTTATGAGTAAAGCAGCCAAAATAAACCAGGGAGCTACGTAAAATTTGGAAAAGCATACCTGCTTTCTAATTTTTTTAGAACCCATTGCAGAACAATCCGCATACAGGTTTCGAGTGCATACCTTAATGTTCAAAATCGTCGCCAACAATTGGAAATCAACTCTTTGATAAATAGATATATTTTATTTAGTGACAGATCTTTATATTGGGGGATCTGATATGTCTCGTTAGTAGATCTTGTTTTATTTTCATTCTTAAACCTGGAGGATTCATTAAAATCACGCAGGAAAGAAGCTTTTCGGTTGAGGACAATAGCCTCGTTTGCTGTGTTATTCGCTCTGTCCACCGCACAAACAGCTATTACATTAGGTCCAGAAACCAAAGGCACTTTTGCGCTCCAGCTTCCATCTGAAAGCAGGGCTTTATTTCCGTTAACATCCACTGTTAAGTTCTGACTTGTGTCTTCAACCGTTCCGCTTACAGTTACCTCTCCGGCGTCTACGAAACTTCCGTCTTCCGGTGATGTTATTTCAATCTGGGGTGGATTCATATCAATAATCTTAGCAAGAACAGGAATGTTGCAGTTGTTTACTTCACATATTTCTTTTATTTTGTTTGTATAGTCGACATATACTTTTAGAGACTTCTGGCCGCCACTGGCAGGTTTCCAGTTAAATTCTACAGTTTTATTTTTTTCACTCGCAAGAGAAGATACGGAAGCAGTGGATACTACTTCATCATCGGCATAAAGTGCTGCCTGAAAGCCACCTGATGAGTCTTTTCCAATATTTTTAATGTTTGCCTTAATTAAATTATCTTTACCTGCGCAGAGCACAGGTAAAGTAAGTCCGGAGACTATGAGATCAGAAGAGCTTCCAGCTTCTTCCGTTCCCAAAGTCAGCGCGGTTAGTACAGGATGCACATAATCTTCATCGTCTCTTTGGAACTTGACTTTGTTGTCATCTTCAGTGAGAAAGTCCAGTACATCAAAGAATTTTAGATCAAAATAACTTTTTGAATTTGCAATGTCGTCTTTGTTATCCCCATCTGAAAGCTGTTCATCGTTAAAGTATAAAGAGTCTTTAAGCCCTGGGCTGCCGCAGAGATAGACTACAGCAAGGTTTGCAGTTTTGTATTTATCAGTATCTATATTTCCCGAAAAGTCTGCATATCCTTCATCATGCGTTGATGACATATCTTCACCCCATCCTTTGCCGTGAAGGTTGAGGTTTCCTTCATCTATCCAGTACTTTGTATCCTCTCCATCTTTATCTTCATATACAGCAGCAAGGACTATGCCATATACTCTGCCATCAATATTCCCTCCAGTTTTTGCTTCCACTTTTACAGGTCCTGTACTTATGTTCGTACCTACGTCATAAGCTACCCAGTATACCCCATGTCCAGCACAATATATTGATGGATTCTGGCCTTCATCATCTCCAGCATCTGCTTTACCTTCCAGGTCCACGCTTTCAAAATCGTTTCCATTGACAGTAAGGTCCAGAGTCCCGGTTTTATCTTCTGTACTACCCCATATTCCCACATATACCCTGGCCCATTTAATGGAATCTCCAGGAACATTGAACTCCTGCACATAAGGGGTCTCCTTAAGCCCCTCTCCTCCATCAATATAAAGTCCACCCTTTACCGTTCCTGATGTAATTTCAATCAATTCATCCTGTTCAGGAGCCCCCTCGAAATTGTAAGTTGCCAGACAGGGAGAAACATACATAAAAAGAATTAAGATTCCTGCAGCGTACAGTAAAAACCTGTTCAATTTCCTGCTATTTAACAGCATATTTACTCTCTCATTTCTCAATAATTTGTAGCCTCTGGCAACTCTTAACGGTACTGGCCGCAAGCTTTCCTAATTTTTAGATTGAATAATTTTTATTACTACGGGAGCAGAAGGTCACGAATACCCCATTCTTTACAAGATGTCCTGCAATTGCCCTCAGTAATAAAAGAATTCCTTTTTTTGATTTAAAGGTCTTATTTGCTTTCTTTTTAGCACTTTTTTATTACCAGTAATAATTGTCGGACAGCCTGTTTAGGGTGGGGTGACCGCTCACAATTTGATTTTTTAAATATATCTTATTTTTAATTATCATTAGATTCATCACACTTTATAATATTCATATATTAATTTTTCTAAATGATATTATGTTATTTTAAAAATATGTGATCTTTTAGTACTATATTTTAAAATAATTATGATAATTGATATCTAATTAATGCACATTCATTAGAAAAAGTATACAAGATTTAATACTAGAAGATAGGCTTTGTATGTCGTGCATTAATAGCTGGTTGATATTTTGTCTTTGAGCATTTTTGCTTGGTGCATCTGTTTCTAAGCTTACATGTGGACAGAAAATTGAGTATATATAAAGCAGAAGATCAGAGCAGAATGCGAATATGTGAATCTCTGGAAAATATCAACTGATTATTAGTGAGCTACCTGATTTTTCAAAAATACGAAATTTTATTGTGGTATGTATTGCTCAATTTATGCCAATTTTATATCAGTGTTGTTAGAGTTCCCCTAAATTCTCCATACTCTAAGTTAGATGATAATGGTATTTAATCAGGTGTTAGTTATTCTTTAACTTTCCTTTCAAAAATGTGTGATTTTACGGTATCTAGAGACTTTATTTGTGTATGCCTAATAAAAGAATAATCCTTTCGGTAACGATTTTGTTAGGATGACAGGTATTTTTTCAACAAAATTTTTGAAAGATTTTAGTTTTCGTACCTGTAGCTTTATTTTTTCTAGAATAACAAATGATCAAATACATATTTTGCATGGCCACAAAAAAATCCGTATTCAAAATATCGTATACGAGTGGCCTTCTAAATAAATTAATGTATTGCTAAGTTGTGGATTTTTTACACCTTAACTCTGCCACAAATAGGGGATAACTTTTTCAATAACAGTGCTCTTGATCATGTTTCACTCAGAATCCTTAAAACACAATTAAGTATTTTTCAGTCCGTTCTCCGCGGAGAGAAAGATAACAGATTGATGTTTGAGCCTATAGATCTCGAATTTAAAAATAAGCAAAAATGCAAAAATTACTCATACTTATGTCCTATAGGGAATAAATTTTCTCCATATTTTTTAGTTTATTTCAGACAAAATTTTCGATATCTAAAGACTGAATATACATTAAATGCCTAAAAAATTTCTGGTAAAATTAAAAGCAATAGAAAAAGGAAAAATGTAAAAATCCTTTAAAAAACAACATCAAAAGACACAATCCTTAAATTGGATTATTCCCTACGCGATGCAGAGTTAAGGTTTACATTGTTACGTTGTAACTTTAATTGTGAACTAAAATTAGGTTCTACGTTTATAAATATTTCGCGAATAAAAACAAAATGAATAAACTTTTTAAAGTTAATTTTGTAGTTAGGATCAACAATTCAAGCAAAAGTGAGAAGTCACTTGATGCTGATTTTAAGGGAAATTTTGGGCAAAAAATGCATTTCTTTGAAAGGAAAGTTTAAAGCCTTAAAGTTGGATTTCAGAAAGACTTAATTTCAGAAATATTGACTTTCAGAAATATTGACTTTCAGAAAGACTTAATTTCAGAAAGACTGGATCTCATAAAGACTTGATTTTAGGGACGAATCTCATAATGTCTCCCTTTTCTCGGCAGGCTTGAAAGTAACAAGTCTGGGATTTTCCTCAACATCGGCTTTTCCACTGTTTCTGACTACAGGTAGTGCTTTTTTTGTACCGGCAGATTGTCTGGGTTCTGCTTTTGCAGCATGCCTGAGGAGCTTGAATTCCTTCAAAAGCATTCCCAGAACTACCAGCATCATGATATACTCCGTAGCCGGAGATGCAGCCCACACTCCGTCCAGGCCGAAGAAGATCGGCAGGATAGAGAGCAGAGGAAAGAGGACAACAAAAATCTTTCCAAGGTAGATGAAGAGTGCTGCTCTTACCCGGTTTATTGACTGGAAATAGATCGCGGTTAGAAGTACGGTACCTTCAGCGAGCAAAGAAAATATGAAAATCTTCATTCCTCGAAGGGTGACTTCCAGAAGTTCGGAGTCTCCCTGGCTGAAGATCTGCACCATTTTTTCGGGAAATAGGTAGATTAATACAAATCCGAAAACCCCTGTCAAGACGCATGAAAGAATTGTCAGTTTCAGGGTTTTTGAAACTCTTTCATAATAACCGGCTCCATAATTGAAACCTATAATCGGCTGCACTCCCAGGGCTATTCCCTCAAAAAGCATAGAGAATATTGAAAGGACATATCCTATAATGCCATAAGCTGAGACCGCAAGCTCGGAACCGTACCTGAGCAGCATGTAATTGTGTGCAAAGAGTATGAGAGCCAGTGAAAACTGCATGACGAAAGAGGGAAGGCCAGCTCTAAGAATCTGGAACTGGGTTCTAAGTTTGAATTTCATGGCTTTAAGCCGGAGTTTCAATTTTGCCTCCCTGCCAAAGAGATAATTCATGAACAGTAATGCCGGGAGAGCAAAGGAAACGATTGTGGCAAAGGCGGCACCCACCATTCCCATGCCCATATGCATGATAAAAAGGTAATCAAGCACGAGATTTACAATTACCCCTGCAATCATGATGTTCATACAGAGCCGGGGTTTCCCGTCGTTCCTGACCAGCGGTTCAAGGGCAACTGAAAGGATCATAAAAACTGAACCCGCGAAGATAATCCTCAGGTAATCGCGAGCAAAAGCTAGAGCGTGCCCGCTGGCTCCAAGGATGTTGATTGAAGTTTCACAGAAAATCATCCCGGCTACAGTAAAAACTGCTCCTGCAAGAATACACAGGGAAAAAGCATTATGTACTATATCCAGGGCTCGGCTGAGTTTCTCCTTTCCAAGCTGGAGGGCCGCAAGACTTGATGCACCGATCCCGATAATTACTCCAACCGCGATTATAACCATATAAGCGGGATAGGCAAGGGTAATTGCTGCAAGCCCCTGGCTTCCAATAGCATTTCCTATAAAGAGGCCATCAATTATTCCCTGGATTCCGGCAATGACGACTCCAACGACGGTCGGGAATGCAAATTTCAAGAATAGATTCACTATGTCCCCGGATTTCATTTCTTCGTCACTTACCATTCCAGGCCCTCCTTCTGCTGTAAAGCCATCTTTCAGAGGTCTGGTTTTGAGATCCCGGGACTATTTTTACCGTTGTCAGGTAGAAGAACCTGTTCAAAGTGAGGCAGGTTGTATTGTATTTCTGTAGAGATTGTTGTTTTTTTAAAGTTTTACCTATTATTGAGGGATCGAGACAATAAGAGTCGTTCCTCTCAAATAGTTTACATGAGGTCATAACTCATCCTGGACGAAGCTTCTGAAAATACGCAGATTCAAGTATAGCTGCCCTGTTGCAGAATTAATTAGTCTGTCTATGCCGAACTGGTAACTGCGTATAATCTGTGGGTTAATTTGTGCGCATCCCCGCAGCACTCATTCGTTTTACGAAGCTTCACCGTTTAAAGAGTAAAAGAGGATTCAAACGAACCAAGAATCCTGTGCAATCATGCAACAAAGCAAGTAAAACCAGATTCAGATAGTTATCTGGTTACAGCGAATTTTATATAATAAAAAATATTTATAATTATATATAGATTTGCACTCGTTTTTATTTTAACAGGTTCTTTAATTTGAGGTCTTATAAGTGTTTAAGTGGATAAACTAGCTCGGTTTTAGGCAAAAATACTTATTAATGTGTCTAAAGTTAAAAGCGTGAATAAAATGGTTCAGCTCGAACTAAAAACTCTGAAAAAACATTAGATTTACTCAAGGGCTATTTAATTTGCAAATAAGCGGAAATAAATCTGAAATGAACAGCTACATATCCAAAATAAGATCAGATTTACGACAATAATACTATCAGATTTACGATAACAATACTATCAGATTTACGATGACAATACGGTCAGATTTACGATAACAATACTATCAGATTTACGATGACAGTAAGTTTAAAGTTTTCAGGTTTACAATAAGTTTTCTCACAATAAAAGTCAAGGGCTTACCCATCCATTTTTATGTAAGAAGTACCTTTACGTCTTAAACTGAACTTTATTCCTTTACTTACCTCTACTTACCTTTACTCACCTTTACTTACCTTTACTCATCTATCTGCATTCTGCTAAGCTTTTCATGTAAACCGTTTGTATAGCTTTCTCTTCATAGTTACAAAACCTTCCAGCCGGAAAGAACAAACTGATCAAAAATGTCTACTGAAAATTATCCTACTGAAAATTATACATGTACCCCCCCTGAAGTCCTGGCTCCCGTAGGTGACGAAGAAGCCCTTCTTGCTGCAATTCGAGGAGGGGCTGATGCAGTCTATCTCGGGGTTGGTGAATTCAATGCCCGTCAGGGTGCAAAGAATTTCACTCTTGAGAACCTTGGCGAGGCCGTGAAACTGGCGCACTCACACGGAGTTCTTGTTTACCTGGCCCTCAATATCCCGATCAAGCAAAAAGAGTTGCAGCACGCGCTTGAGATCACAGACTGTGCATATGCAGCCGGAGTCGATGCAGTTATCCTTCAGGACCTTGGGCTTCTCAGGCTTTTAAATGAAATCTATCCGGACCTCGAACTTCATGCAAGCACCCAGATGACTATCCATAATAAAGGAGGAGTCGATTTTGCAGCAGGGCTGGGAGCAAAAAGAGTTATAGTCTCAAGGGAACTTACTGCGGCTGAGGTAAAGGACATCGTGGACCACTCAAATGCAGAAATTGAGGTTTTCGTCCATGGAGCTCTTTGCTACTCCTATTCGGGCAAATGTCTTTTCAGCAGTTTCCTGCATGGCAGGAGCGCAAACAGGGGGGCCTGTGCCCAGCCCTGCCGACGCCGGTACAGATTCGTTGTAAACGGCAGGGAAGTTGACGAAAGACATATCGGTGGCAGTTATCCCATCAGCTGCGCCGAACTCTCCACACTAACAGGGCTTGAGGAAATCATAAAAACCGGAGTTGTAAGCCTCAAAATAGAAGGGCGGATGAAAAAGCCTGAGTACGTTACTGCAAGTGCGGCTGCCTATAAGGCTGCAGTCGAAGGAATCTGTGGTTCAGGAGAGAATCCGACAAAAGAGGAACTTGAAGCAATAGAATCCGAACTTGCAAAACTCTTTTACAGAGGCTTTACAAGAGGCTTCATACTCGGAGAAAAAGGCGTATCTCATCCTAAATACAGTTCAAACTATGGAGCGTTCCTTGGAAAAGTCCTTGATATTTCTCGTTCAAAAGGGAATACGAAACTCACAGTTCGGCTGAATCAGGACATCCAGGTAAAAGACGGTATAAGTATTTTCACGCGAGAGCGGATGCTCGGCTCGGCAGTTACAGGCCTGCTCACGATCTCAGGCGAGCATATAAAAAGTGCGAAAAAAGGTGATAAAGTAGGGCTTGAAATCAGCTCGAAGACAGGAAGAGCAGTCCAGAGAGGTGATGAACTCTACCTTACAACAGATACACGGCTCCTCGACACCCTTCAAAAAACAAAACTAAAAACGCTTCCTGTAAGCCTGAAAGTAAGAGCCAGGAAAGGAGAGCGATTTACGGTTGTGATTAGAGAAGAAAGTGAAAAGCCTGGAGAGACCAGTGAGACCACAGAGAAGGTTCCATTTGTGGAATTCACGGATGATTACGTCGTCCAGGAAGCTGAGAAAGCTCCAACTACAATCGAGAAGATAAAAAAAGCAATGGAAAGCCTTGGGGATACTTCTTTTGAGGCAGTCTCTGTTGAGATTGATGCTGATGAAAATATTTTCATTCCGGTCGGCGTGCTGAAGAATGCAAGGAGAAAGGCAGCAGACCTCCTGCTGGAAAAAATTCTCAGTGTAGATAAAAGAGAGCAAAAGCACCCGAATCTTGAGGATTTCAGCCACCTGTGTAGCTCTCAAAGCCGCTGCAGTGAAGCGAGTTATCAAGATGAGCAGTCTCCAGCCGTCAATGATGCCATCAACAAAACCCTCAGTGAAAACCGGGGCAGAAATTCAGCTTCAAAGAGGCTCCTTCTTAGTGTTGAAGTAAATGAAAGTCCTTCTCTTTTTGAAGCCGCGTTCGCCGGTGCAGACGTTATCTATGTTCCGGTTTCAAAGTTTGAAGAGCTTTCCGCACCCGAAAATGCGGAAAAGCTTGAAGATTTGAAAGCCGAAAGGGTCGAAATTGTTTTCCGGGTTCCCCTTATAAATCATGATTATGAACTGGATAAACTCAAACCCCTGCTGGAAAAAGTTAAAGAGGCAGGCTTCGGGATAGCCTGTTCCGAGTTCGGGACCTTACAGCTTGCAAAAGAGCTTTCCATACCCTTTACCGCAGGAAAAGAGTTCAATATTTTCAATGCTTTTACTGCCAGCGCTCTCTACCAGGCAGGAGCATACAGATCGACCCTTTCAAGCGAACTGAACCTGAGCGAGATTAAAAATCTCTGTGAGGCCCTTCAAACTTGCGAGGGCGCAGGACAGACTGAAATTTTTGTTTACGGCAGAGAGCTTATGCTCATTACAGAAAATGACCTTTTAAAGCCCCTTGTTGACAGAAGACTAGTAAGAAAGGACAGCAAAGTGCTTCTTGTTGACCAGGAAAGTTCCGAATTTCCGGTAGAGCGCCTGGGGACTCGGACCCTGATTTATAATTCAAAAGTGCTTGATATGCTGAAGTACGTCAAAAACCTGAAAGATTACGGTGTGGATGTGCTTCGGCTTGATCTTTCATTTAATACTCAGGCTGAGATAAAAGAGATTATAAAGGCATACAAAGAAGCTCTTGCAGGAAAAGAAACCAGGCTGAAACCTGCAAGAGGGGTTGAATATACTACAGGGCACTATTTTAAGGGAGTTTAAGGTTAAACTCCTTTAAATGAAAAACGCTACTTCTTTGAGGTGCAGAATAGGGCAGAAAAATAGTTTTAGTTCAGGTATTTTTGTTTGATATGATATTCAAATATGAAAGACTTGAAACTGATCCGAAAGTATTCTTCAACAAAAATGCAATCAAAAACTGTATTAAGAAAAACAGGTTATCTGCCGAAAGTGAATTGCAAAAAATCCGTTTGCTCTATTTATAAAAACCCGTTACAAAAACCCAAAAATTTTTTGTGTGAATATTAAATAAATTAAAAGTTGCCTCAAAGCCGGCAACTGCTTAAACCCTGAAAAATATCTAGGGTCAAAATCTGTAAATATACTTTACAGTTCTATTTTTAATATGATTTAAAAAGTTATCTTTGCTTACAATTATTTAGTCATTACTACTAATCCGACAATCTTCTGTCCAGAGTACCATACCTTAACCTGGAAGGTATCAGGATTAGCAAATGCATTTTGTACAGAGGTTTCAATATTGCTGGATGGTTTGGATAAGTACCTCCAGTCATTATCTACATTGAGCCAAAGGGCTCTTGTATTGGTTGAAGGATAGGCCTGCAGTTCAAGCCAGCAAGCGGTTGCTATGCCATTTTTCACGGCTGTTGTGGATACTTTATCCACTGAGTCTGGAGCGGTCGACTGGACGGTGCTTGAGCCCAGAGATATTTCTTTAGTAGAAGATGCAGCACTCAAGACTGATGGGACCATTGCCAGGATTAAACACATCACTAAACCTGCTATTATAAGCCGATTTTTGAACATCTATTACACCTCAAACTATTTTTTGTACTGTTGAATTTTTCACACTCAACGTGTGAATTTTATTTTATTCTCGAGAATCTTTATGTATCAAATTAAAAGATTCTTTAAATAAACCCCGAGAAATATATAACGTATCTTCAATACTTACTAACTGATATATTTATAGACCTTGTATATGATACTTTTGACAGTATTTCCAAATTTGTGCAACCAAGTGCCAGAATCAGGTACAAACGAGTTTATATAACTCGATGTGTTTAGTGAATTTAATTACTCTGCTACTGTTTTTATAATTCAGACGTTAAATCCTAAACTTGACATATATTTTAGATAAATAAACACCATGTAAAACTTGCCTTTCAAAGATGTGTGATTTTACGGCATCTAGAGACTTTGTTTGTGTATGCCTAATAAAAGAATAGTCCTTACGGTAACGATTTTGTTAGGATGAAAAATATTTCTTTAACAAAGTTTTTGAAATATTTTAGTTTTCGTACCTGTAGCTTTATTTTTACTAGAATAACGAATGATCAAATACATATTTTGCATGGCCACAAAAAACCCGTATTCAAAATATCGTATACGAGTGGCTTTCTAATCAAATATATGACGGTTCGACACCATGCTTATCATCCTTGCATAATGTGTAAGATTTTGATTCAATCTATGCTTGATAGAGTTCGATCATCACGAGCTATAGCTCGCAATGTTCGAGAAAATATAGTTTACATGTATTTAGCTGAAAACCTACAGCCTGATTTTAGAACAATCAGTGATTTCAGAAAAGAGAATGAATAATTGATTACTGCAATGTTCAAAAATACAGTTAAGGCAGCCAAAGATCTAGGAGTAATAGGTCTTGAACAATTAAGCATTGACGGAGCCATAGTAAAAGCCTCTGCATCAAGAAAAAGTGCGGTTATGAAAAATGTCTTGAAAGTAATTGAAGGATATGTCAAGAATGAATTAAAAAAAGGTATTGAAATAGACAAAGTTGAGGATGAGCATTTTGGAAAATACCGTGGTTATGATCAGTTGAATTAAAGTGAAAAATATAAAGTAAAAGCTGTAGTCGTGAGTACATAAAGCAAGTCAATAAGGATGAATCTGGAGATAGAAAAAGGGATATTGAAAATACGATTAAGAAAGCACTTAATGAATTTGAAAAAGACAGTATTGATAGTGTGAGCTTGACTGATCAAGAATCTCGGTTTATGCTTAACAAAAAAGGAACGATTGAACTGGCATATAATACTCAAATAACGGTCGATCATAAACTAGGAGTTATAGTTGCAAATGATGTATGCCAAGACAGAAACGACATGTATCAATTGAAGCCTCAAATTGAAATGGTGGAAGAAAATTGTGGTTTATTAAAAGTAGGCACTAAGCTATGTGCAGACACTGGATACTATAGCGGAAACAACATACATTATTTGAACGATAAAAAATTGGAGCCATATATTCCAGAGAAAGAAGTAACTAAAACAATAACAGAAAACATCGAAGATGTTAGGTTCGATATTAGTAATTTTGAATATAATGAAGAAATTGATGAATTTATTTATCCTGAAAACGCACATGAAATTCTTCTAATCACAGGCACAAAGAAATGAAAGTACTTTGAAGAACTTTCATGCCGTGCGACAAGAAGTTATGTCATGAATTGCTTTAATGCTGCCTTTTCCATTTGGGGTAACCCTACCAGAATGTGCGTCATTAGTAATGATGGGGTGCAAAGCTTCTGG
>Ga0160425_1000658_pt1 | contig 42138 bp, 39 predicted proteins | sample BioMet8_FD_108193 | JGI IMG/M metagenome (GOLD analysis project Ga0160425, IMG submission 108193) | Microbial communities from bioreactor (seeded with sewage sludge) at Lawrence Berkeley National Lab, California, USA - Biofuel... | ecosystem: Engineered > Bioreactor > Anaerobic > Unclassified ...
AGCCGCTCCATCAAAGCGACGTCTGTCTTTGCTCCCTCGACCAGCACGAGAATTTTCCGTTTCTCCTCAGCCATTGAATTCACCGCTCATATAGAGCTTCTCCAGATTGTGTCCCTCCCGAAGTTCCCGATCGGTGGCATTGGCAAATGACGTAAGTCTCTCCCCGGTCAGGATGAAGTAGCAGTCCGGACGCATGATGCGATTGGAGAGCAGGTTCGTATTATGGGAAGTGAGGATGGTCTGGAATCCGGACATATGCTCCAGAAGCTCAACAAGCGTTTCGGCCAACTCATAATGATAGAACGCATCAAACTCATCAATGAACATCAGAGAAACGTCGGCAGAGGTTTTGTACCAATAGAAAAATGTGTAAAGCGCTTTCGTACCGCTGGACGCAACCTTGAAAAATGGCAGCGGTTTTCTGGTATCAAAGTACAGGCGCTTGGTTCCATCAGCATCTTTCTTCGCAACCAGATTTTCTTTAATTCCCGCCTTGTGCAGGAAAGACTCTGGTCAAAGCGATGTAAGGACGAGGCGCTGCGAGGTACGGTCAAGGAGGTGATCCGTCAGGTCTCGCACTCGAAGAAATGGAAGAACACAGTACCGATGCTCGACGAAAACGGCGAGCCGGTGCTGAACAAATCCGGCAAGCCCGTATTTGTGAAGTCGTACAGCATCCTTCAGGATGAGCTGTTCGATCACATGAGGGCTGCCGGATTTCTTGATGTCGAGCGCGGAACGCGGGGCAGCACCGCCGAGCACCTGACGAGCCTGGACTATCAGGTTCAGCAGGACGAGGCACGGCTGGAGAACATCCATGCGACGATCACCAAACAGGAGGACAAGCTGAGTGCTGCGGAGGCGAAGCTCTCCGAAACGAAGATCGTCTATAAGAAGAACGAGGCCATCGCCAAGACCTACAACGAGATCGATACGATGGGAAAGAAAGGACTCGGCGGCAAGTACGCGGTTTCTAAGGAGGACTATGTGTGCCTGACGTCGCTGGCAAAGGAGGGCATTGCCTCCCGCGGCGAGATCGGACGCCTCAACGACACGCTCGGGTATTGCAACCGGCGCATCAGTTCGCTTTCCTCAGCCGTGAACCGGCTGGAGGCCAAGCTCGACGAGATGACGGAGAAGTACAGACGCCTCGTCGAGATCACGAAGCCCTATCTGCTCGCGCTGGATCAGTTCCCGGAAAAGGTCAGGGACTTCTTTGACAGGCTGTTTCCACCGAAGCAGAAGGAGCCGGAGCGCGAGCTGCCGGAGCCCAAACCAAAAGCCAGACACAGGGATGACCGGGAGCGATAAGGGCCTCATCGACGAGACCATTTAACTTCTTGTCCTCTTGTTCGCTTATTACAAATTCAGAAAGGAAAAAAACGTTATGAAAGAAATCACCTGCACGATCACGAAGAAGCTCGCCGTTCTGTCCGAGAAGGAAAACGGCTATTCCAAACAGGTCAACATGGTCTCATGGAACAACGCCGATCCGAAGCTCGACCTCCGGGAGTGGTCTCCCGACGGCAAGTGCATGAAGGGCCTCACGCTGAACGAGGAGGAGGGCCGGAAACTGTATGAGGCGCTCTGCACACTGTACGGAGCCGGACAGGAGTAATTCTTCCTTAGCCGGTAAAAAATCGGGGCAGTCGGGAACGGCTGCCCCTTTCCATTTGAAGGGGTGATACAATCTCAGTTTTCTGTGCTGTGAAAAGCAGCATCTCTACAAAACAAGCCGCTGAGCATTACGGCGTTAAGCTGAACAGCGGCGGATTTACCCGGTGTCCGTTTCATGAGGACGGCGTTCCCAGCTTCAAGGTTTACGACGACGGCTTTTATTGTTTCGGCTGCCATGAGCACGGCGATGTGATCGATTTCGTTTCCAAGCTGTTCGGACTGGATGCAAGAGAAGCTGCCGAGAAGCTCGCTGCTGATTTCGGCATCAGCGATTCTTCCTTCTGTCAGGCAAAACCTGTTCCGCCGGAAAAGTCGGACGCTGAACAGAACCGAAAGCGGCTCGACCAGAGCTGGGGCGTCCTTTGCGATTATCTTCATTTACTGTGCGATTGGAGAGAGCGGTATTTGCCAGACAGAGAGGATGAGGACTGGCGGTCTCAATTTTGCGAGGCCTTGCAAAACACGGATCGGGTCGAATATCTGCTGGACTGCATCTGGGACTGTCCGGTAAGTGAAGCTCCGGCGCTCATGGAGCAGGTCGGAGCCGAGATTGAACATTATCGAAATAGAGTTGAGCAACAGAAAGGACGTGATCGGAATGGAAACGATCATTTGCAGCAAGAACGGTCTGCTGATCATGCGGAATAATGTCATCTTCAACATCAGGCTCAAGACAGCGGAAAAAGCGAAAGATTCGCTTGAAATCAGGCTTGCGAGGCTGATTTCAGAGGAGGCGGAGCATGAAAAATAACGATTTTTTTACGATTTGTGAATCGGGTATTGACATTTTCCTGCTTAAAGGCAGCATCGTTGTCGAATGCGGCAGGCTGCTGCTCCGGGAAGGCTACAAAATCAAAATTCTCAACACGATCAACTTCAAGAAATCCATGCACTACAATCCGTTCGCGTATATCCACTCCGAAAAGGACATTTTGAAGCTCGTCACCACGCTGATTGCCAACACCAAGGGCGAGGGAAAGTCCGGTGATGATTTTTGGGTTAAAGCCGAAACGCTGCTGTATGTGGCTCTATCAGAAAATCTATCAAGCGCGCACCATAGGCAAGAAAGTTGCCGTGAAAGAGGCCATTCGGGCCGAGGACAGAGCCAGAGGCATCTACTATCTTCCAAACCAAACGAGGGCAATGCAGAAAGGAGCAGCAATATGAACAATCTGAAAGAACACATCCATGAAAACGGCATCGACTATGTTCTCTGCGGCGATTACTACATCCCGGAAATCCAGATACCCCGTCAGGAACGGCCCATTGGTCACTACGGCAAACTTCGGAAGGCATACCTCCGGGAATTCAGACCAGTGCTGTATCAGGGGTATATATCCCAAGGCAAACTCTTTGAACACCTCACCAATGTAAACAAGCAGGCTCAGGAGCGGATGGATGTCATGATGGAGCAGATAATCCGGGAATGGGGCGTAGACGAGGCACTGAAGGCCGAGAACGAGATGGGCTGGGTGCAGATCATGAATCAGGCTCGGCACTGCGCCGATGAGGTCATCAAGCGTGAGCTGATCTACTGCTAAGGAGGCAAGATCATGTTTCCTCCGAAACTGTTGCTCAAGTCTGTACTCGTTGCGGTGATATTCGTCATAACGTTAATGGAGTGGGTTGGGGTTTCCTCATGTGATCAGGCGGTGTCCTGGTAAACATTCTTGTCAGGCATTGTACCTCTTGTGGCAATCTCCATCTTTTTTCAGAGCACTCCGAACAAGGAGGCTTAGCGCATTTATCATTTTCATTTTCTCCTGCGCAGGAGAATGGATCGTTGCAAAATTGTCAGGATTTTCTTATTATTTACAGGTCATTGTATACAACAGACTTTAATTATGGAGGTAAATGAAAACATGAAAAAAAGAGCAGAGGTATATTTCCCGGATATCTTTTGGAAATACTTTGATTCATATCGGCGGAGGGAAATCTCTAAGGAACAGTTTGTAGAAAAGACGGGATTGAGTAAAAGTAAAATCGACATTTGTATTCACGATTTGAAAAAAGAGCAGTTCCAAAAGCGTGATTTCATGTTATAATATTGTTGATTGCACGATGGAGGGAAGAACATGGAACTTGAAAGATATATTCCTCAGGATCTGCTTGGCCGGTTTGAGTTTTACAATTATAACCATGCTATTGAGATAATTACCCAAGCATTCCCTGATGAATGGACTGAGTTGGTTGATTGCCTTCGGAAATTGAAAATAACCACAGATGATTTGCGCGAAGCAGGTGGAAATGAGACAAGAATACCCAAAAAATTTGATGATGTTCTGTATCCTTATGGGTGGCGAGAAATAAGAATTTCTGGAGACCTTCATATTAAATTTTATCCTCGCCAAGCGGAGCAACGTGGCCGTTTTTCGGATGTTCCATTTGACGAAAGGGTAATTCAGCAATATATAGACGGTCATAATATTGATTTTCTAAAAGGGCGTGTAGCTTTCGACTTAGAGTGGAATAGTAAGGATCAGACATTTGATCGAGACCTTTTGGCAATGCGCACCTATTACGACTGTGATATTATTAGTGCCGGGATTATCATAACGAGATCAAAAGAACTTAATGACGTCTTCAAGACAGTTCAAGATGAGGACGGCAAACCCATCATGCGTAAGTATGGATCAAGCACGACGTGGATGGGAAAATTATTGTATCGACTGAACTCGAGAAGAAACGGTGGCTGTCCAATTTTGGCAGTTGGCATAAAGAAAGGATGCATTTCTGATTGGACAGGAGGTGGTGAGCATGGAGAACATTCAGCTGACGAGTGAGAGCTTGATATCTTTCTGCGGTGAGAAAAAGTACTCAACAATTTATGCTGATCCGCCATGGCGTTTTCAAAACAGGACTGGTAAGGTTGCGCCAGAACATAAAAGGCTCAATCGTTACGAGACAATGACGCTTCAAGATATTGAAGCACTTCCTGTACTTCAGATAGCCGCTGAAAAAAGTCATTTGTATTTGTGGGTTCCTAATGCTTTACTGCCTGACGGTCTTGCAGTAATGAAAGCATGGGGATTTGAATATAAAGGCAATATTATCTGGGAGAAGATACGTAAAGATGGGCAGCCGGATGGCCGAGGTGTGGGATTCTATTTCCGTAATGTGACTGAGATGCTGCTTTTCGGCATTCGCGGAGATAACAATAGGACATTGGCCCCTGGGCGTTCGCAGGTCAACTTGATACGTACCCAAAAGAGGGAGCATTCCAGAAAGCCGGACGAGATAATTCCAATTATTGAAAGCTGTTCATCTGGCCCATATATTGAGTTGTTCGCGCGCGGTGATCGTGATGGTTGGGACATGTGGGGAGATCAGGCAAACTCGGATTATGAACCGACGTGGAACACATACAAAAACCATACTCAACGTGTAGAGTTTGAAACCGCACAAAAGTAAATAAGAATATATATCATCAAGAGCGATTAGTTTTTACTGATCGCTCTTTTTTTATTTCAAGGCCCTAATAAGGAGGATCACCATGAAGTCAAACAACTATGAATATGAAATTGAAAAACTCCGTGCCGAGAAGGAGCGCAATGACGCCAAGCTCCGATATTGCAAAAACCAACTTAAAGCTCTCAGCCAAGAAGAACAGAACCTCGAACGTAAGGCCCGCAACCATCGTATCTTCACCCGCGGAGCAATGTTGGAGGGCTTCCTTCAGAACCCTTTGCTACTGACGGACGAGCAGGTTTACTCTATCGAGGGTCAAACGGTCACGATCGATGGCGGCACCGTAAAAGTGGCCTATACTGATTACGCTGGCATCAGAGCAAATAATGTTTATATCAAAGGCGGCGCAAGCGTTACGGTGAGCGGTTCGCCGCAAAATGCAATGGGCGCAGTTGTCGCGTACACGCTTCTATCCGTCGATGCAGGCACGCAGTCCATCACTCTCCCCAGCGGTGGCAGCGTTGGCTCCTACGTGTTGACGGTGGGCCAAGAAAGTATGCCCTATCAGACCATCCTGAACGGCGCCACCCCCGCCGCCTCCGTCACCATCAGCAAGAAATCCGATTCCGGCTACATCGGCGGCAGCACCACATCTTCGACCACGTCCACCGTCGTCGTCGACGGCAAGACCACCGATGCCGGCAAGGTGACGACCACTACGAACGCCGACGGCACCAAAAACAACACCGTTGCCGTCGACCCCGCCAAGCTCGAAGCACAGGTTGCGGCCGCCGACACGGGCAGCAGCGTCGTCGTCACCGTTCCCGCTTCGACTGGCTCCGCGAACACCCAGATCGTCCTGAAGGACGTCGAAAACCTTGATGCCAGGAATATGTCCCTGGAGATCAGGACCGGCGGCACGACCTACACCGTCGCCCCCAACGCCATCGACACCGCAAAGGTGGCCGCCGAACTCGGCGCGTCCGACACGAGCAAGGTCCCGCTCACCGTCACCGTGACCCCCGTCAAGCAGAGCGACGTTACCGTCGCCAGGGGCACGCAGGTCGCCGACCCCGTGAAGTTTGAGGTCACCGCGACCTACGACGGCAAGACCGTCGCCGTTTCCAGCTTCAGCCACTATGTTGAGCGCACAATCGCAATTCCCGCCGGCGTCGATCCAAACAAGATCACCACCGGCATCCGCGTCGAGGACAGCGAGCAGGTCCCGACCTTCGTCTCCAAAAACGCGAACGGGGTCTGCACCGCGACGATCAATTCGCTGACGAACTCGACTTATGTCATCGTATACAACGAGAAGAGTTTTGCGGATACTGCAGGCAAATGGTATGAAAAGGCCGTCACCGAGATGGCCTCCCGCACCATCATCAACGGCAAAACTGCGACGACTTTCGACGGTGAGAGCAACGTTACCCGCGCGGAGTTCGCGGCAATCCTCACCCGTGCGCTTGGCCTGCCCAGCGGCGGAAGCAGCAGCTTCTCCGATGTTTCCAGCAGCGCATGGTGCTATGGTTCCGTTGGCGCGGCAGTGAAGTACGGCATCATCAAGGGCTACAAGGATGGCAGCTTCAGACCCAACGCAAATATCAGCCGGGAGGAAGCCATGGTCATGCTGCAGCGCGCGGCGGAGGTCGCGGATTACGCCGGAACCAGCGGCTCTCTGGATGGCTTCTCTGACGCTTCTCAGGTTGGCGCATGGGCGAAATCTGCCGTGGAGTTCAGCGTGGGCAGCGGCCTGATTCAGGGCAATGGTGGCAGGCTGAATTCCAGAAGCAGCATCACCCGCGCGGAGGCCGCGGTGGTCGTCCTGCGGCTGCTGCAAAAGGCAAAGCTCATCGACGTGCGGACCAACGTATAATCTTCAGAGTCTCCGTATTACCTTTGGAGGCGTAAAACACAGGAACAGTTAAAAGGACGATTACACCTCCTGAAGCTCATCTGAACGCGTCAGCAGATTGACGCACAGAGCCAAAGCGACGCCGATGTTTTCAAATCGGCCTCCCGCTTTGGCTCTGCGTCTGTCGGAACTCCTTAATGTCAGTACCGGCTGCGAATTGTGCGCAAGGGTATTTGGCCGTTTCCAGACCCTCCGGCAGTTTCGTGGAGTTTCTGTTCTGCTGAGTGCGGTTTGGCTTCTGCACGAACTTGTTTCCTTTCGGGATCATGGCGCACCTGCGGCTTGAGGTTTCCCCGGCGCAGGGGATAATACCTGATAAAGCTGTATTGGTCTGTCGAGGTTTCCGAAGGACTTTTTGCCCGCACAGCCTTCAGCTGCGAAAACGGGGATCAAGGCGGACACTTTTCAAAAACAGCCCGTGCGGATACGGGCGTGACAGTGATTGGGCCTCGTTGCGTATCAGCTGTCAGCTGGTGGGCGTGGGCGCATACGAAACTCCCGCCTGATTTCCGGCAGGAAGTCAGGCGGGAGTTCTGGCTGCAAACAGAGGCTTGTCATCAGAAAACGGGTGTTGTGTGGGGTCCACATAGAGACATCCTGTCTGGCATTGCGACAGGCACACCGCGCCGGCAAGAAGGCGGTGCGGAATGTTTCCATAGGGGCAGCCGTTTCCGGGCCCGGAGGCGGTACTTTGATCTGCGGCAAGGGGCGCAGGATCAACGCGAAACTCGGGAACGGGTTCGGCAGCAAACGTTTATCCGGCCGGGAGTGCCGGTGATTCTCCCTGCGAAATCATTCCGGCGAGCACTGCAAAAAGCACTTCGGGGTCAATGGGCTTTGCGACGTGTCCGTTCATGCCTGCCTCCAGACATTTCCGGATGTCGTCATCAAAGGCGTCGGCAGACATGGCGATGATTGGAATACCGGCAGCGTCCAGACGGCCCATCTGCCGGATCGCCTTTGCCGCCTCGCGTCCATTCATCTCCGGCATCCGAATATCCATGAGGATCGCGTCGAAAAAGCCGGATTCCGATGCGGCAAACAGCCGACAAGCCGCCTGACCGTTTTCCGCGCAGGTCACCTCCATGCCCTTCGACTCGAGGAGGGCTTTCGCAATTTCCGTGTTCATTGCGTTGTCCTCAGCCAGCAGAATGTGACGTCCGCACAGGACGGTCCATGCCTGCTCCGACTTCTCCGCCGCACCGGGCAGCGATTCGGCGCGTTCAAAATCCAGCCGAACCGTAAATTCCGTACCTTTGCCGGGTTCGCTTTTGACGGAGATCGTTCCGTCCATCAGTTCAACGAGTTTTTTTACAATGGAAAGACCCAGCCCGGAGCCGACTGTGTCCGCGGATTGCCGCTCCTGCGCAAACGGCTCGTACATTTTTGCAAGAAATTCCGGGTTCATCCCGCATCCGGTGTCGCTGACCGTGATCCTGTCATGCACCATGTATTCGTTCAGATGCTCACATTCAACTCTGAGGGACACCTGCCCGTTTTCCGGCGTAAACTTGACTGCGTTGGACAGAAGATTGATGACGATCTCCTGAAGACGCAGCGCGTCAACGAGAACGGGCACTTTTGCCGCGCGGCTGTCGTCCATGGTGAATTTGATATGCTTCTCATCGGCGGACGGTCTGATGGAGGAGACGACTTTTTGGAAAACCTCGTCGTAAACATGGGGCGCGGGCTTCAGAATGATCTCGCCGGAGGAAATCTTCGAGAGATCCAGCGTATCGTTGACAAGGTCCAGCATGATGTTTCCGGCTGACCCGATTTTTTCAATATAGCCGTCCTTTTCGGACATATCTCCGACGGACCTGGCCAGATCGGTATAGCCGAGGATCGCGTTGAGCGGCGTTCGCATATCATGGCTGACGTTTGACAGAAATTCCGACTTCATGGCGTCGGCGCGGCGCACTTCATCAAGCGCCTTTTGCAGCGTTTCCGCGCGTTCGCGTTCCTGCCGCATTTCCTCCGTGACGTCGGAGCCGAAAAAGAGAATCTCCGTCCTTCCATCGTCGAGGTACTGATAAGAGAGCTTTTCCTGCCGCACGTCCCCTGCGGACGTCTTGTAATCGAAAATAAAGCTGTACTCGTCCTGCCGGCTCAGCTCGTCGATCAAGGTATGGAATGAGGCTCTGCCGCCCTCCGCCTGCGCCGGGCTCTGCGTGTCGGGAATGATCCGGCTTATCACGGATTCGTAATCGCCCAGCATGAAATGGGCGGACATGTCCGAACGGTCGTCGGCATACTGGTAGTGGATTTTTCCTGTTTCGACGTCAATCAGAGCAATATAGTTGTATTCGCGCTTCGTGATGGCCGAGATCACTTTTTCCTCTTTGTCCTGCCGGTCAATGTCCACGGAATACAGGACGCTTTCAATATCACCGCTGGCCGGGTTCTGGAGCATATGGAGAAACAGCTTGATGAGATGGGTCTCACCGCTCTCCATCTTGCGGTGATACGTGATGGCAAGCTGCGTTGTGCCGGCCTGATACTGTTCCATCAGGCGTTCTCTGTCCGAGATTTCCAGAAAATGCGCTGCCTCGTCCGGACGCTTCATCATGGATGCGAAAACCTCGCGCAGGCCGTCTATCGTTTGCGCCCGGTTCTGCTTCAAAACGGTTTCGATGGTTCCGCGCCCGCCATTCAGGGTGTTTTGGGTGAGATTCAGACGGAGGACAAAGAGCGCTTCGGCGCTTGCGGTCAGAAGCTGCTCGAGAGAATCTTCATAGGCCCTGTATTCGTCTTCACTGCGGGCCCGTTCCACGGCATACCGGGCGGCCGCCCGCTGCTGGATGGAAACATATACGATCAGGAGCGCGATTGCCTCCGTGATGCCCATAAGCGGCAGCATGGGCAGTACGTACTGTACGCAGGGGCCCAAAACGGGGAAAAGGAAACACAGCAGGAACATGCCTTGGCCCTGTTCCTTTGCTTTTCTGCGTCTGCCTGCCGACCGGAGAACCGTCACTACGATTGCGCAGATCAGATAGAAATAAGAAAAACCGATGTAGGCGGCAAAGAGACTGCCGCGTGCGTACACGCCGTCGGAGCTGACAGAGTAAAAGACGTCGGTGAAAAGGTTGACGATCAAAAGGATAAACTCGACAAACGGACCGGCGGAGAACCAGAGCTTCGCCTTTTGAACCGGCGGGCGGCCGCTGACCCAATAATAGGCGTACGAGGTCCAGAGATAGCAGATAGCTGCCAGCGCGGCATAAAAAACAAACATCGCTGCCTGCATGGCAGCGGAAGAATGGGTTGGCAGCGCCTGAACGCACTCTGTCGCGAGAATAGCCGCACAGGAAAGCAGCATCTGGATATACGTCCTGCGGCTGTAATCCTTCTGCGGCTCCGCATATGCTGCGATGCCCAGAGACAGAACGACGCAGAGGCCAAGGATCGGGATTGCCAAATTCTCAGTTTTCAATAGAATATCTGTCATGGTTCTGCCTCATTTTGCTTTGCAAATGCAATTTCCGGCGTTGACCTGAAATCCGCAGCACGCTTGCCCCGAGCCGGCGGAAACTGTCCATGGTATATACATTTTTATAATATCAGCTTTGACGGGATAAAACAACAGCAGCCGTAATAATTATTCCATCTATTCAGGCGTTTTCATGGCTGGAGACGATATTTGCGCAATCATGCGGGACAGAAAACAGCAAAACGGCCGCCGCCATTGGGCGGTGATCGGAATGCTTTTTGCGTCCGGCCGGGTCGGCTGTCCCCGTCCTGCAGCCGTTTATGCCATGCGTCCGCAATGCCTTTGCAGGCGCGCCGCATGACGTCCGGATGACGACATTCCCCTCGCCGTCCATAAAGCAGGCGGTGGGGGGAATGTTTCGTGGGATCACCTGGGGTCCGACGGTTTCCTTTTCTTATGCTCCGGGCTCAGTTCGGCTTGAAACCATTTGTGCGCCGCGGTTCTGACAAATCGCTTTTCGCGCCGGCGTCAGGCCGCTTGCCCCTGTGCCTCTGCCGCGGCGACCCAAAATCCGCAATTTCCAGCTGCGGCGGGAGAGGTTCGTCAGACGCACGCCTGATCTGCCTGTTTTCCGGCATACCGGAAGAGAAAGACTGCGATCTGCGCACGGGTACAGGCCGCAGCGGGAGTGAAGGCGGTCGCTGTGGTGCCGACGACAATGCCCTGCCCGGCGGCCCACTGCAGCGCCTGATAGTAGCAGGCGGCTGCGTCGGCGTCTGTGAAGTTCCGGGTGCCCGTCGGAGCGGGGGAGCCCGCTGCCCGCCACAAAAACGTGACAAACTGCGCACGGGTCACCGCGGCGTCCGGAGAGAAGATGGCTGCGGAGGTACCCATGACGATGCCTTTTTCTCTGGCCCAGAGGACTGCCTTGCAGTAATAGGCGCCGCTGCTTACGTCGGTGAAGGGATTCGCCGTGCCGGCCGGCTCCGGGGAACCCATGGCGCGCCAGAGAAAGGTCACAGCCTGCGCACGGGTGCAGATTGCCGCGGGACTGAACGCGGCGGCCGCGGTGCCGTTGGTGATGCCCTTGTTCACCGCCCAAAGGACCGCGCTGCGGTACCATGCGTTCTCCGACACGTCGGCAAACGGCATTGCGGAGAGCGGGACAAAATCGTCAAGGATTTCCACGGCGGCGGAGCCTTTTACAGTCAGACTGACCTTGCCGCCGGAATAGCTGGCGGGCACGATCTCCTTTGTCCCGTCGGGGTAGGTGATCCGCGCGGAAACGGTGCCGTTTTCCCCACCCAGCGCCGCCGGGACGGTGATCGCGGTCTTGCCGGAGGAAGTGACCGCGGCCGTGGTCCTGCCCGCCGCCGTGGTAGAACTGGTGACCGTGGTTCCGTCGGCACGGGTCTCGGAGGAGGTCAGCGAGCCGTCTTTTTTGGTCACCACCGTGGTGACGGTGCCGTCCATGGCTCTGGTGGTCTCGGTAATGGTGCCGGTGGAGCTGTCGGTAACGGAGGTCGTGACGGAGCCGTCAGGATTGATGATCGCCGCGGAGGCGCCGGAGCCCCCGGAGGAACCGCCGCCGGACGTCTGCGCGCTGTAGGTGTTGGTGAAGGCCGCCGAGAATCCGCTGCAGGCGTCGCCGGTGACGTCACCGCCCGACTGCGTGTAATTTGCAAGATCCGTCTGCACGACGGAGTAGGTAATGGCATTGCCCGCGGAATCCCTGACGGGCAGGCCCGTCACGGTTCGCTGCCAACTGCCGTCTTTCTGCGCATCGTCTGCCGTGAGGATCAGGGAATCGCCCACGCGTACGCCGTCAGCCAGAATCCGGAACGTGATCGATGCCGGCTGATCGGCCTTGGCCTGGGCGCAGTACGCCCAGATGCCGGATATGGTGAGCCGGGTGCGGACGGGATAATTCGCGATGGTCTGCGTATAGCCGCCTGCCGCGTCGCCGGTGACCGCGCCGGGCGAAGCAAAGCATCCCGTCGGAGCCGTCTCCGCGGCGCAGTACAGGACTGGGATGTTGGCGGAGGTATAGGACGGGAGCGCTGTCCATTGATATGACCAGTTTCCGGACTCGTTCAGCGTCACGGGTGTTTCATAGTCTGTGTAACTCCCTCCGCCGTCCGTGCTCTGCCGGAGCTGCATGACGACCGAGGCGGGCTGCGCGGCGCCGACGTTCTCGAAGGACGCGGCGGTCGTGAAGCTTGTTGTCCGGTACGTGTTTTCAAATCCGCCAAAGCCGAAGTTGTGTATCAGGCTGAGCGTTTTTTCCGTGACGGCATAGCCGCCCAGCGGGTTGCCGTCTGCGTCGGTTTCTGTGAGGGTATAACCGTCCTCTGGCGCGTCTTTGTCCAGCACGCGGGCCAGATATAGTACCAGCCGTTGGAGGCGCTGAGGATTGCGGGATTTGTGACGGGGCTGCCTGCCGCGTCGGTTGTCACAGGAATCCCGTCCTTGCAGAGCGTCACAAGGACGGAGTCGGGACGATCCGCTTCAAAGCCGCTGTCATGCCATGCGACAAATGCCTCCACGGACATTTTGCCGCCGCCGTTATAGCTGTTGGTGACGACGGAGGTAAAACCGGCGCTGCCGCTCCCGTCGGCCATGCCCTCGCCGATTACGGTATAGCCGTCAGGCGCAGTCTCATAGACGTAATAGGTCAGGGTGGGATCGACGGGAATCGTCTCTGTCCAGCCGCCGGCATCGGTCAGCGTATAGTCTCCGAGCTTCTGCTGCCTGTTCGCGTCCGTATAGACGCTGAATACGGCTGAGTCCGGATGTGCCTCACCGCTTCCGTTCATGTTCCAGACGCAGGCGAGCGTCAGACTGGCCGGCGTGTAGGTGTTGGTGATGGTGCATGCATAGCCATCGGCTGCATTGCCCGCAGCGGCGGAGACCGTCTCCGTGTAGCCGGCTGCAGGCGCCTCCGCGGCAATATAGGTCTTTGACGCGTCAAGGCCGTGCCATGTGTAGGACGCGGCGGATGTGTTCAGGGTGACCGGGTTGGTAATTGCCTTTCCCTCGGCGTCGGAGGTGACAGGGGCGCCGCTGCTGTACCTGAGCGTCACGCTCACGCTTTGGGGATTGCCGTTCGCCGGCATCCCGGCGTCATTGTTCCAGTTTACGGTCGCCGTGAAGCTCGTGTCTGTCAGAGAAAACGAGCAGGCACCTGCCGCCGCGGAGCTGCCGCAGGCCCAGACGTCCAGTGCGGTCTTGTCGCCGCCGCACGAAAGAGCGGCGGCCGCGGAAGAATCGACCCCGGTCACGGAGTGGTCGGCCCCGTCTCCGACGGTCCAGTTGGCCGCCGTCCAGGGATATGCCGCATTGCCGGCTCCGGAGGCGGAGTTGTTGTAATAGACGACGGCGTCCGGAGCTGTGCCGTTGAGCCGCGTGATTTTGATTCCGCCGGTGTTTTGCTCCACGTCCAGCAGCGGAAAATGAATCTCGCCGCTTTTGAGAGTGAGCGCCGCGCTGCAGGTGGTTCCTGCGGGGACAACGCTGCCGCGGGCGTCCCTGCCGTCCCACGCTATGCTGTTGGTTCCCGGCACAAGCGCGTTGGAGAGCAGGACGGCGTCTCCGGTGCTGAAGCTCAGCACGATCTGATAAGAACCTGCATGGACGTCTTCCGCCGTGAAGCTGAATGTGCCGCCGCAGCCCGCATAGCCTTGCGCCGCCCCTCCGGCTCCGGTAAATTTGAAGTTGCTGATGCCGGATGCAGTGATTGCCTGCGGCGCCGCGATTTTCAGCGCGCGCAGAGCCTCATCCGACGGTTTCTCAAAAAAGAGCGCAAACTCCCTGTCAAGCGTGCTGTCGTAAGCCGAGGCGCTGAGCTCCACGCCGTGTTCCGACAGGTCGGAGAGGGCGTCGTTGTCGCTGCGCACGCTGTGCATGAGCGAGGAGGAGCCGGTTTCATCGACTTTCAGAAGACCGCGGTTGTCGGCAAAGAGCATAAGGTCTGAGGGATTCATGCCGTTCAGGTCCGCCTTGTATTGATATCCGTCGTCCGTAACGGCGTACACGCTGGAGCTGATGTCGGCACCGCCCGTATTGAGAAAGAGCTTGTCCGCGAACACGCGGCCGGGCTGGCGTGTGCCGCCGCTGTAAACGGATATGTCCCAGCTGGCAATACAGCCGCCCTTCTGCGTTTCGGAAAAGGGAGCCGTATCTGTGACGTCCCTGGCCACAGGCGTGTCGCCGGTATGGGACGAGGAGAAAAAGGCGGCCGTATAGATGCCATCTTCCGGCGCGGTATACGTGTTGGCGTTTGTTTTTACACCTTCGATATAGCCTGCGGCCGAGCTGGCAATGGTGTTCACGCTGCTTACCTTGTAGCCCGAGCCGGCACCGGTAAGGTCTGCGCCGCCGGCCTCCTGCCGGCTGTCGTATATGCAGCCGGGAGTGGTTCTGCCGGCCTGAGAGGGAAGGTCGATGAGCACGGTGCCTGCCTTGCCGGGCGTTTTGCCTGCGGCGATGGCGTCGGAGACATTCGCATAATTGCCCGGAGCCAAAAAGATGTCGGCCGTATTGACGTAGGCAAGCTGGGCGTCGGTGTAGCTTGTGCCCATGGCGTCATTGGAAAACAGCCAGTCTTTGTTTTTCCCGTTTACAGTGTTGTAGAGCCTGGCGTCCGAAACGCTGGTGCCGAAGCAGACGGTTTCACCCTTCATCAGGTAAACGTGCATGACCGACAGGCGCTGCTGGCCCAGCACGGCTGCGTCGTACCGCTCGGTGTACGGGCGCCCGCCTCCGTTTTCAGCCAGATCCCGCGTACCCTCGGCGCGGGCTGCCGGAGCTGCGGCAAGCAGTCCCAGCAGCAGACACACCGGCAGCGCAAGACGAAGCAATCCCTTTTTCATCATGTATCTCCTTCTCCTCCGAACATCACATACAGCATTGGCCCTCCGTTAAAGCCTTGGAGCGCGGCCTCCGGCGCTTTCGGCTCCTGCCGTCATTGCTTCTTCCGTTCGATTTCTGCCTGGATTTCTTTCAGAAGCTCCATGACCGACTGGAAGGAGAGCTCCTCCGTCCCCGATTGCAAAAGACCCTGCCATTCGCCATGCTCCATGCCCGTGACGGTCAGCGTAAAGACCGCGTCCGTGGTATGCCGTGCCATCCGTAATCCCTCCCTGATTTTCCAAAAATATCCGCTCAGAAATTTTTTCAAGTCTATTTTAAATTTTTCAGGGGGCCGGAACCAGTACGAATTTTGCGCGGCAGGACTGCAAAATTCGTACTTGACAATTTGACTTATTTGTGCGTGCCACCTATAATGAAGTCTGTTCTATTTTGGGCAAGGGGATGATCGCGGATATGGAGGCATTGCAGGCAGCTGTCTGTGAGGACGATCCGGCGGAGCAGCAAAATCTGCTGGCGCTGATCGGGCGGAGCGGAATCCCAACGCTGTGTAGCGTTTTTTCCAGCGGGGAGGCGTTTCTGGCGAGTTTCCAGCCGGGGAAATACGACCTGATCCTCATGGATATTTATATGGGCGGACTTTCCGGGGTGGAAACTGTGGCGGAGGTCCGAAAGACGGACGAGTCCGTGCCCATCGCCTTTGCCACCACCAGCGTGGATTTTACGCTGGAGAGCTACCGGCTGGGCGTTTTGAAGTATATTGAGAAGCCCGCGGGAGAAAAGGCGGTGCGGGAACTGCTGGAGCTGGCGCTTTTGAAGCGGGACAGCAGGCCCCGGCTGTTCCTGAAAATAGAGGGCGTCGATGTCGGCGTCCCCTTTGAGCGGATTCTTTATGTCGAGCAGCAGGCCCACGGGCTGCTGGTGCATCTCACCGGCGGCGAGCTGCTGCACGCCACGGAACGGCTGGATGCGCTGGAGCCCCGTTTTGAAGGCCGCGGCTTTTTTCGCTGCCACAAGAGTTTCCTCGTCAATCTGGCCTATGTGCGCAGCTTTGACCGGGAACTGATGGTGTTCACCATACAGGGAGGGGAGAACGTCTACATCCGCCGGGAGAGTCTTGCGGAGGCGCGGAGAGCGTACGAGTCCTACCTTTTCCGTCAGGCGAGGGGGACGGACCGTGAGTAAGCGGCTGATTTGCCCGATTTGCGGGATTGCGGTGTTTCTGGCGGTATTCCTCGCACTGCTGACCGGCACGGCGGGATTTTCCATCGACGACATGGGGAAAAACGATCCCCTGCGCACCTTCTCCAATGTCACGGCAGAACTGCAGGGAAAGACCGTCAGCACCGCGCTGCCGTGCAGCTTTTCCCACCTGCCGTCCCGGACATCTGTCACCATCGCACTGACGGTGACACCGGGGGAGGGGCAGCTTCTCTATGTCAAAAGCGTCTATGCGCCGCTGAAGGTCTATGCCGACGGGGAACTGCTCTTTCAGTACGGACAGAAGGGCTCCTACCCCGGCTTTATGAAGGACCCCGCCACGGCGGTGAAGCTGGTGCGGCTTCCTCAGTCGGACGAGCCCATTCAGGTGCGGCTGGAATACCAGTCTCCGGCGACCCGGAGCACGCTGACCGTCCATCCTGTGCTGGTGGGCACGCAGACCGCCATCTACCGTCATCTGGCGGCCACGCTGGGGTTTCCGTTTCTGTTTTCGGCGCTGCTGCTTCTGAGCGGCGTCATCATCCTTCTGATCTCTCTGTTCATTTTGTCCTTCGAGCGCTCCGGCACCGCCTTTCTCTGGCTGGGCCTTTTCGCGCTGGCCACCGGCTGCTGGACCTTCGGGGAGTGCAATCTCACGGGACTTTTTATCCACAATCCGAGGCTGCTGTACCTGCTGGCGTTTACGGGGCTCTTTACCCTGACGGTGCCGCTGCTGCATTTCGGCATGGACATGGTGAACTTCCGCTGCGATGCCCCAATCCGCGCAATGACCGCCGTCATCGGCTATTCCGCCGTCGCGGCGCTGGCCCTGCAGCTGGCGGGGCTGGTGCCGCTGTCCCGGAGCATGTACCTGTTTCACCTTCTGGAGCCGTTGGCGCTGGTGACGTTTGCGGGGCACGTGCTGTACGAGAGCATCCGTTTCCAGAGCACGCGCGCGCGGAAGTTTCTGCTGCCCATGGGCGTGCTGGCGGTTTTCTCCGTGCTGGAGGTCGTCAACTATCGGGCACATTTCACCTATATTCTGTCGCTGTTCTTTCAGATCGGCGTGCTGCTGTTCGTGCTGATTACCAGCGTGGTGGGCGGAGGCTTCATCCGGGACGCGCTGAAACTCCGCAGCGACGAGCAGCGGTTGAAATACGAGATCAGACTGATGGAATACCGCATGGAGGAGCAAAAAAAACACCAGCAGCTGCTGCTGGAAAATCAGGAGACAGTGAGAGCCCAGCGCCACGATCTGCGCCATCAGCTGGCGGTGATCCGCAGCTTCAGCGAGCAGGACGGTGACCGGCGCCTCACCGCCTATCTGGATACGCTGATCGCTGAAATTCCATCGGAGCGCGGGCGGCTTTACTGCGAAAACACCGCGGTGAACGCCATCATCTCCCATTATGCGGCGCAGGCGGAGAAGCAGGGCATTGAACTGTCCATCCAGCTCTCCGTACCGGAACACACCGAGCAGATCAGCGACAGCAGCCTGTGCGTGATTTTGGGGAATCTCTTTGAAAACGCCATTGAAGCCTGCGGACGCATGACGGAGGGGCGCCGCTTCATCCGTCTGCGCAGCCGCCTGCAGTACGGCACGCTGACCATCGCCATGGACAACAGCTTCAACGGGAGAGCCGTCCGGAAGGATGGAAAATTCCTCTCCAGCAAGCGGGACGAGATCGGCACCGGACTGCAGTCCGTCACCGCCATGGCGGAGAAGCACGGCGGCGGCGCCAGCTTTGAGACGGACGGGCTGGTGTTTCTCTCCTCGGTGTATGTGCGCCTGTGAGGGGCTGCTTTCCCCGGAAAACGCAGAACAGAAGAAGCAGCGCGTCCCGGCAGATTCGCCGGGACGTACTGCTTCTTTCGCGGGTATTTGGAATATGCCTGCGTCCGAAAATATGGACGCCGATCTTCCGGGGTTCTGTTTTACGCCTGCCCGCCCTTCCGGCTGAAAATCGCATCCGACAGGGTGTCGAACAGCTTTGCCGGCTCGATGGGCTTGGTCACGTAGCCGTCCATTCCGGCGTCCCGCGCCTCGCGGACGCTTTCTTCAAAGGCGTCTGCCGTCATGGCGATGATCGGAATCCTCCCGGCGTCTGACCGGTGCAGGGAACGGATCTTCCGCGCCGCTGCATTTCCGTCCATCACCGGCATCCGCAGATCCATCAGCACGGCGGCATAATATCCCTCCGGGGAGGCGGAGAAGAGCCGGACGCCCTCCGCGCCGTTTTCCGCGGCGTCGACGGTCACGCCCTTGTCCTTCAGAAGCATGACCGCGATCTCGGTATTCATGTAGTTGTCCTCACAGAGCAGGACGCGCTTGCCGGAGAGCTGCTTCATATTTGCCTCGGCCGCGCGCTTCTGAACCTTGCCCTCCGGAACCTCGCAGACGGGAAGGGTGACGACCCAGCGGGTTCCCAGATGGAGGCGGCTGTCCACCTGAATCGTACCGCCCATCAGGTCGACGTAGCGCTTCACGATGGCAAGCCCCAGCCCGGTGCCCGGAACCTTTGCCGCCTCGCTGCGCTTTTCCTGAGCAAACGGCTCATACATCCTCTGCATGAATTCCTGACTCATGCCGATGCCGTTGTCCTCCACGCAGAGCGACCATCTGCACCCTTCCGTGACGGCCGGCACCATGCGCACAGAAACGGTGCCGCCCTCCGGCGTGTATTTGATGGCGTTGGAGATGAGATTCAGCGCGATCTTCTGAATTTTCAGCTTGTCGCACCAGACCGGAGCCGTTTCATCGTTTTCATACTCGGCTTCAAGGTGTATACCCTTGAGCTCAGCCGAGGGGCGCAGCGCCGTCACAACCGCGGGGACCAGATCGTTCGGCATGACGATCTCCTGCTCCAGAACCGCCTTCCCGCTCTCTATGCGGGAAAGCTCCAGCGTGTCGTTGACAAGATCCAGCAGGAGCTTTCCGGAGGAATCAATCTTTTTCAAAAATTCCTGCTTTTTTTCCGGGTCCGACTCCTTCAGCGCAAGCCCGGTGAAGCCGATGACGCCGCTGAGCGGCGTGCGCAGGTCGTGGCTCATGCTGGAAAGGAAACTGGATTTTGCCTCGTTGGCGCGATCCGCCTCCAGCTTGGCCGCCTCAATGCGGGCGATCTGCTCCCGGTCACGTTCAAAGGCCGCGGTGACATCGGAACGCACCACAAGGACGATGCCGTTGCTCCTGTCGACCCATACGTAATCAAGCTGCTTGCACAGCAGCTTCCCGCTTTCCGTGCGGCGGTAAGTGGTCACATGCTTTCCGGATGTGCCGAGTCCCGCGACGATATTCTCCGCCGCCACAGCCGCGTTGAACCGCTCACGTTCATCGTCGCTGATAAAACTGCGGCGGACATAGTCGCAGCAATCCGTATAGGATACGCGCTGATGCGTGTCGGGAAAACGGATCGCCGCCGATTTCTTGATGAATTCAAACTCGTTGGAATTTACAAAGATCAGGCCGATATAATCAAATTCCTCATTTGCAATGAGACCCATGATTGCGTCGTTTTCCCGCTCGTCCGTGATGTCATAGGCGTAGGTGAAGCATTCGAGATCGCCGGTCTCCGGCATCATGTATGTATGGATATTCATTGAAATCCAAAGCGGCAGCTGCCCCTCGCGGGCCCGACGGTAGACAAGCCCGGTCTGCATCTGTCCGTGCTGGTACCGTTCGATCAGCTTGCTGCGATCCAGCTTGTCGAGGATCTCGCCGCGTTCGTACTCGTCATAGGCGTGGGCTGCGAAAGACCGGAAGGCTTCATCAAAGGGGACGCCCGGTTCGACGCGGAAAATGCGGTCGTTCTTTGTGGAATATTCCAGCACGGCGTTTTGCGTGAGATTATAGCGGCCTTTGGCCAGAAGCTTGTTTTCATCGGTTTGCCGAAGGTATCCAAGCTCCCGCTGATAGCGTTCCTCCACCTTGCGCTCGGCCGTAATGTTCTGGGAAAAGCCGATGGCGTGCCCGGAGATCCCGTCGGGGCCGTCCGTCGCAATGTAAGTGACGCGCTCGCAGCGCGGCGGGCGGCCGTTCTCCGGCTTATACCACACCTCGCAGGAGGCGTTTTTTCCCTGCGCCACCTTTCGGTACATTTCAAAGAATTTGGGCTGATCCTCCGGGCTGATCAATGCGGCGAGGGAATCCGGCACATTACGGATGACGCGCGGCAGCGCCAGAAGCGACGACGTGCTTTTCGTATGGGGATCCTCGGACATTCGGATGGAGTGATTTTTGATGTCGTATTCCCATGTGGACAGCTTTGCGGCCTGAATGACCTCAAGATAGAACCGCTGGCTTTCCCGCAGTCTTGCCTCGGCATTCTTCAGATCGTTGATGTTCGTATAGGTAAAATAGGCGATCTCGGTATGATCGGAGAGGCGGATCGCGGTGGCCCGCACACTGATCCAGACATAGCCCTCGTAAACCGTGCGGAACCGGTACTGCCGCGTGACCAGCGTTTTTGAGCGAAGAAAATCGTGATACTCCCGGTCCATGCGCTCCCGGTCGTCCGGATGCAGAATATCCAGAAATGCGCTCAAGTCCACCGCGCTGTCTTTTCCGGCGACGATGCCGACGCGCTCCGTAAAATATTGGTTGATCTGCATCTGACGGGCGGGGACGCCGTCCGTGATGCGCAGCGCGCCGATGCCCGCCGGAACGCCGTCAATCATCCGCCGCAGCCCGCTCAGCTCGTCCTCAAGCATGGCGGCCTTCCGCATTTCCACCTCCGCCAGCTCCAGCTTTTTCTGGGCCTCAATGTTGTCTGTGATGTCCCGGTAGACGGCATACATGGAATGCGGCTGCTTCGTGTCTGGGTCAAAATCCGCAAAGGAGGCGGCACCGCCGACCCAGATGGGGCCGCGGACCGACGGAAGGCGCAGATTCAGGGTGAATCGGTTCTTCTTCTGCGCGATTGCATCGGCAGCGATTTTTTTCAGACCATCCAGCTCGCTTTGATATTCGCCGGCAAAGAAAGCCTCCATGCGGCGGTGATAGCGCTGCTCGTATTCTTCCGGCGTACAGCCGATCATCCGGCACATCGCGTCGTTGTACTCAAGAAGCGTGTAATCGGCCAGATTGACCTTGATAATGCAGACTTCGGAAATGCTCATCAGAAGATCGCGGGCATTGAGCTGGGCCGAAAGCTCCACATTCAGACGCTGTATCTCCGCCTGCTGCTCGGTCTCAACCGTCACATCCTCGAAGCTGCCGACCAGACCAACGATTCTGCCGTCCGCGACAAGCGGACTTTTGCTGGCGACGATGTCACGGTTTTGCCCCCTGGCGAGGCATTTTCCGTGCACGCGATAGGTGCTGACTCCCTGGCGAAGCACCCGCAGTTCGTCGTTCTTGTATGGGTCCGGCTCCGTATGCCAGCCCATATCCTCGTCGTTTTTGCCGAGGATCTCGCCCACATCCGCAAAACCGTAATAATCCAGAAACGCCCGGTTGGCTCCGAGAAAGCGGCGGTCGGCGTCCTTCCAGAAAATTGAAGTTTTTGTCGTTGAGAGAATGTTCTCGAAGAGGACGTCCTGCCGCTGCCTGCTGGCGGCCTCCTCCCGGTGCAGCTCCGTTTCGTCGTTCACATCTGAGAAACAGACATAAAGAAGGCAGGAGCCGTCCCCCTGACGAACGATGCTTCCTTTTCCGGAAATCCAGCGGTAGGGAGTTCCCTCGTGCATCCTGATGCGATAGACTGCGGCGTATTGCCCGCCCGGAAGCAGACAGGCGCTTTCAAAGTCGGATCGCAGATGCCTGAGATCCTCCGGGTGAAGGTATTTTCTGAAAAGCTCTCTGGCTGGCCCGGAAAACATTTCGCGGGTTCCCTGAAACGCGCGGCAAAAGCCGGCGGAAACGGCCAGCAGTGAGCAGTCGTCTCCGTCGATGGAAAATACGCAAAGCGGCACGGGAAACTTTTCACAGGCTTTTTGGTCTTCTGCGGACAGTATCTGGTGTGGCATCGGGGCAGCCTCCTTTTTTCAGTTCGCCGCGCGGTTCGGGGGCGGCGAACTGTACGTCCTTTCGCGGCGTCAGGGCCGGATGCGTGAATCCCGCGGAAAGGGCGGATCACCCAAATCGTTCTATTTCACGGAAAGCAGCAATTTCATTTGCCGGATATATTTTTCCACGGCGGCTTCCGGATCGAACAGGCCGCGCAATTCCTCGCCGCACATCGCAAACGCGACCTGTTCCTTGATCCCGTACATGGCAAGCGTAATGCTTCTGGCGTCTATCAGACTTGTCTCCATGCTTTTTGTGATGGAGCCATCCTGTATTCCCCTGGCGAATGCGCTCTCCACGTGCTCCGTGATCAATTTCCAGTTTTCAGCCATCTGCGGTTTTTCGCTGGTTTTTGACGCCCGGCTCAGAAGACGCTGCATCTGCGCGGAGCAGACGACGACGTCCGCCATATCAACCGCTTTGCGGAAGGCAACCGTTACAATCATCAGAATTTGTTCCGCGCCTGTCTTGCTCAGATATTGCGGGGAAGAAAAAAACGCCTTCATCTCCGCGATTTCCGCGGCGCAGCCGCACTCCAGCACCGCTGCGATCAGATCGTTCTTTGTGTGGTAGTAGTTCTGGACGGAACGAAGGGTGAGCCCGGATTCGCGGGCAATCAGTTCCACGGATGTATTTTCCACCCCGTTTGCCACAAAGAGCTTCATCGCTTGCCGCAAAACAGTCTGCATATTCTGCCGGCGGATGATTTCATTCGGCATAAGAACCTCGATTCTTACTTGTTTCATAAACTATGAAATATTTTACAATTATTATAGTAGCACAATCCCTTTTTTTCAATATAAATCCGGCTGAATACCGGAACGGCGCCGGGCCAAAAACTGGGGCTGCCGTCAGGTATGGCACATCCGGCGCCCGCGTGTCCCGCCCAAAAAATGTGGGTGCGCGGGCGGAAAAAACTGCCGCAAAAACGGGAAACAGGCGCGCCGAACCCGCCTGTATTCGACAGCCGCACAAAGACAAGCCACATTGTGAGCCGTTTGAAAACATTTGGTGACATTTGGTGAAAATTACCGGATAAAGCCGGGAGAGAATGTTAAAGTTTGGTTGTTTGTGTTGACAAATGGCGTCGTATAGCATATACTCCAATTCATAGAGCAAAGGGCGCGGCGACGCGCCGACTGTGGAATGCGGGAGGTAAAAAATGGAGGCGCCTGCCGCGGTGATATTCCTTGCCCAAGGCCTCCGGGGGAGAGTGAAACATGAACTATCGAGCCTATTTGGTTGAGTCCGGCAAGCGGATGCTCCATAGCGGTCTGACGGTGGAGACGTGGGGAAATCTCAGCATCCGGGACCCGGAGAGCGGGCTTGCGTACCTGACTCCCTCCGCCATGCCGTATGACACGCTGACGGAGGAGGACATCGTGGTCATGCGCGTGGAGGACGGCACCGTGGTGGAAGGACACAGAAAGCCCACGGTGGAGGTGGGGATGCACCTCGGCATTTTCCGCGCCCGGCCGGAGATCAACGCCATCGTCCACACCCATCCGATCTATTCGCAGGTGTTTGCCGTGCTGCACCGGCCCATTCCGCCCGTGATCGACGAGGCGGCACAGGCGCTGGGCGGCACCGTCTACCCGGCGGAATATGCCCTGCCGGGCACGCCGGAGCTGGCACAGAACGCCATTCGCGCGCTGGGTTCCACCAACGCCTGCCTGCTGGCAAATCACGGCGCCGTCTGCGTGGGCAAGACCATGGATCAGGCGTTCCGGGTCTGCACGGTGCTGGAGATGACGGCCAGAATCTATCAGATGGCGCTGGCGGTGGGGGAGCCCCACGTCCTGCCGGACGATCTGGTGGCGTACATGAAGGACTTCGCGGAGAACCACTACGGACAGGACAAGCATTGACGGAGGCGATCAGATGAAACCTCTGCCCTATGCCAGAAAAAGGGAAATACTGGAGATGCTGAAGCGCAGTGACTTCGTGGACATCAATCAGCTGTCGCAGAAGTTCAACGTTTCCTATATGACCATCCACCGGGATCTGAAGGAACTGGAGGATCAGGGGGCCGTCTCCCGCATCTACGGCGGCGTGGTGGCCAGCGACTCCGTGCGGACGAACGGCGGGGCTGCTCCGGATCTGACGCTGGAGGAGCGGTACCGGGTCTGTCAGGAGGAAAAGCAGTCCATGGCACGGGCGGCGGCCGAGCTGGTTCAGGACGGTGAGATCATCTGTCTGGATGCCAGCACCTCGGCTCTGCAGATGTGCCCGCTGCTGCACGACAGGGAGCTGACGGTGGTGACCAACGGCCTGAACATCGCCATGCAGTTCGCGGATTCCGAGACCGTGAGCGTCATGGTGGTGGGGGGCCTGCTCCGCAAGTCGTCCCTGTCCCTGAGCGGCGTGCGGGACCCCGATCTGCTGCGACATCTCAACATACAAAAATGCTTCATGTCAGCCACGGCGCTCTCCTTTGAGAAGGGCGTCACGGAGCTGAACTTTGAGGAGGCTGAAATCAAGCGGGCAATGATGGAGCGGTGCGACCAGCTGTATATGCTGACGGATCACACCAAGCTGGGAAATTCCGCACCCTTCGTGGACTGCACGTGGGAGCGGATCCATGCCGTGGTGACGGATCGCCGCGCCTCTCCCGACCAGCGGGAAACCGACTGTCTGCGCAGCCTGCAGGAACACGGCGTTCAGGTGATTTACGGCAAATGAACGCCCATGTCCGGAAAAAAGGAAGGAAGGAAACGACAACATGGCAGAACTCACAAAGGTGATTCACATTGACAACGTCAAGCTCAGCGAGGACAAGAAAAGCGTGGTCATCATCGACCAGACGCAGCTGCCCAACCGCATGATCTACCTGACCATGAACGATGAGGAGAGCTGCTATCAGGCTATTCTGAAGCTGCAGGTCCGCGGCGCGCCCGCCATCGGCATCTTTGCCGGCTACGCGATGTACGTGCTGTGCCAGCAGTATGCGGACAAGCCCTATGGCGAATTCGCGGCGGAGTTTCACCGCCAGAAGGAGTATCTGAACTCCTCCCGGCCCACCGCCGTCAACCTGAGCTGGGCGCTGAACCGCATGGAGAAGCTGGTGACGGACAACGCCGACAAGCCCGTGGCGGAGATTGTGAAGCTGCTGGGCAGCGAGTGCGTGCGGATCTACGAGGAGGACGCGGCCATGTGCCGCAAGATCTCCGAGTACGGCCTGAGCCTGCTCCACGAGGGAGACGGCGTCCTGACCCACTGCAACGCCGGCCCGCTGGCCACCTCCCGTTACGGAACCGCCATCGGCCCCATGCTGCTGGGCAAGGAAAAGGGCATGAACTTCCATGTGTTTTCCGACGAAACCCGTCCGCTGCTGCAGGGCGCCCGGCTGACCTCCTTCGAGCTGCAGAAGGCCGGCGTGGATGTGACCCTGATCTGCGACAACATGGCCTCCATCGTAATGAAGAACGGGTGGGTGCAGGCCTGCTTCGTGGGCTGTGACCGCATCGCCGCCAACGGCGACTTCGCCAACAAGATCGGCACCTCCGGCGTGGCCATTCTGGCCAAGTATTACGGCATCCCCTTCTACACTCTGGGGCCCACCTCCACCGTGGACATGAGCTGCCCCGACGGCGATCACATCAAGATCGAGCTGCGCGACCCGGAGGAGATCAAGGAGAAGTTCTACGCCGAGCCCATGGCGCTCAAGGAGGTCAAGTGCTACAACCCGGCCTTCGACGTGACAAATCACGAGCTGGTCACCGGCATCATTACGGAAAAGGGCATCTGCTATCCGCCCTTCTCGGAGAGCCTGAAAAAGCTGTTCGGGTAAACCTGTGGTTTTATGGCTGGAAGGCTGTAAGATAAATACTTCATGATACGTATTGGAATCTGAAAGGAGTATCTCTATGAAGAAAAAACTGAAGGTAATCCTGGCTGTCCTCTCTCTGGTCGCAATCGTCACCTCGCTTGCCGCCTGCGGCAGCACCGCCACGCCGGCAGCCTCCGGCTCCGCGGCCGCCAGCGGCTCCGCAGCAGCCTCTGCCAGCGGCACGGGCCTGAAAATCTGCATCATCACCTCCTCCGGTATCGACGACGGTTCTTTCAACCAGAACTGCTACGAGGGCATTCAGGCCTTCCTGAAGGACCACGCCGACTGCTCCGTCACCGACATCAAGGAAGCCGACTACAACCAGCTGATCCCCACGGTTGAGAACGTGGTGGGCGACTACGACGTGTTCGTGCTGCCCGGCTTCAACTTCTCCGGCATCGGCGACATCGCCAAGGCCAACCCCGACAAGAAGTTCATCGTGGTGGACTCCACCATCACCGACAGCCAGGGCAACGCCATGACGCTGGACAACGTCTACACCATGACCTTCGTGGAGCAGGAGGGCGGCTTCTTTGCAGGCGTCGCCGCCGCGCTGACCACCAAGACCAACAAGGTCGCCGTCGTCAACGGCATGGCATATCCCTCCAACGTCAACTATCAGTACGGCTTTATGTCCGGCGTGAACTATTCCAACGCCAAATACGGCACCAAGGCTGAGTGCATCGAGCTGCCCTCTTACTCCGGCACCGACATCAAGGGCACCGTGGTTGGCGGCAACTACATCGGCGACTTCACCGACGAGGCCACCGGCAAGGTCGTGGGCGCTGCGCTGATCGATCAGGGCTGCGACATTCTGTTCGTGGCTGCCGGCGCAGCCGGCAACGGCGTGTTCACCGCCGCCAAGGAAGCCAAGGACGTCTATGTCATCGGCTGCGACGTCGACCAGTACGACGACGGCGCCAACGGCTCCTCCAACATCATTCTGACCTCTGCTCTGAAGGTGATGGACATCAACGTTCAGAAGCAGCTCAACGCCATCTATGACGGCAGCTTCAAGGGCGGCGACGCCACGCTGGGCGCCGATACCGACTCCACCGGCTACGTTTCCGCCGACGGCCGCCAGCAGCTCTCCAAGGACGCTCTGGACAAGCTGGCCGAGTGCTACAAGCTGGTCAAGGACGGCACCATCAAGCCGGCCTCCAACTTCAACGGCTACACTCCCACCGATTTTCCGGGCCTGAAATAAGGAGGACGTCATGGCAAAGGAATCCATCTCTGCAAGTATCGCTCTGGACGAGGGCAACGAGATTGCCAAGGTCGTGCTGATGCCCGGCGACCCCCTGCGGGCCAAGTTCGTGGCGGAGCATTATCTGGAGAACCCCGTCTGCTTCAACACCGTGCGCAATATGCTGGGTTATACCGGAACCTACAAGGGCAAGAAAATTTCCGTTATGGGCAGCGGCATGGGCATTCCCTCCATCGGCATTTACGCCACCGAGCTGTACAACCAGTTTGACGTGGACGCCATCATCCGCATCGGCTCCGCCGGCGGTCTGACCGACCGCGTGAAGCTGCGGGACGTGGTGATCGCCATGGGCGCCTCCACCAATTCCGCCTATGGCGCGGCCTACGACATTCCCGGCTATCTGGTCCCCGTTGCGGACTACGAGATGCTGGCCCATTCCGTGGAGGCTGCCAGGGCGCTGCACGTCAACGCCGTGGTGGGCCCGGTCTATACCTCTGATCATTTCTACTATCCCCGTCCCGACATCAACAAGAAGCTGCGCGACATGGGTCAGCTGGCGGTTGAGATGGAGACGGCGGGCCTGTACTGGACGGCTGCCGGCTGCCACAAAAAGGCGCTGAGCATCCTGACGATCTCCGACCACCTGTTCACCGGCGAGGCGCTCTCGGCAGAGGACAGACAGGAATCGTTCCACGATATGATGGAAGTGGCACTGGAAACCGCTTGGCAGACTGTGGAATAAACTGATTTCAGTGCTGTCCCTTTCGCCAGCGAGGGCGGAGGGGACAGCACTGCCCATATCCGCTGTGTATTCGGCAGCTTTCTGCCGGCGCGGCCCAAAATCCTTCGCGTAAGTGAGCGAGGAGAGATAACATGGAAGACTACATCGTAGAAATGCGCAACATCACCAAGCGATTTCCCGGAATCGTGGCCAATGACGACGTCAGCATTCAGGTCAAGCGCGGCGAGGTCTATGCGCTTCTGGGCGAGAATGGCGCGGGCAAGTCTACCCTGATGAGCATTCTGTTCGGAATGTATCAGCCTGACATGGGCGAAATTCGGATCGAGGGCCAGCCGGTGCGGTTCCGTTCCTCCAACGACGCCACCGCGCACTCCATCGGCATGGTTCACCAGCATTTCAAACTGGTGGACAACTATACCGTCGCGGAGAATATCGTGCTGGGCGTGGAGCCGATGAAGAAGCTGGCCGGCTTTTTGCCCTGCGTGGATCTGAAAACCGCCAACCGTCAGATCGCGGAGCTCTCCAAGAGCTACGGGCTGGAGGTCAACCCCACCGACAAGATCGAGGACCTGCCCGTTTCCGTGCGTCAGCGCGTGGAAATTCTGAAAATGCTTTACCGCAAGGCGGAGATCCTGATTTTCGACGAACCCACCGCCGTCCTGACGCCGCAGGAGATCGAATTTTTGCTGAAAATCATTGACGGCCTGCGCAAGAGCGGCAAGACCATCATCCTGATTACGCACAAGATCGAGGAGATCAAAAAGATCGCGGACCGCTGCGCCATCCTTTACCGCGGCAGGCTTGTGGACGTGCTGGACGTCAGGAACACCACCACGCAGGCCATGGCCAACCTGATGGTTGGCCGCGAGGTGGATTTCAACCCGCACAAGAACCCCGCCGCCTTCCGGGACACCGTGCTGGAGGTGAAAAACCTGACCGTCCGCAACGCCAGCAAGTTCGAGGTGGTCAAGAACGTATCCTTCCGCGTGCGCGGAGGAGAGATCTTCGCCATCGCCGGCGTCGCCGGCAACGGACAGGTGGAGCTGGCGGACGCCATCGCCGGCATGACCCACATTGCCGGAGGCGAGGTCAAACTCTGCGGACAGAACATCACGGACCTTCCGATCCGGGAGCGCACGGAGGCCGGCATCGCCTATATTCCGGAGGACCGGCAGGGCACCGGCGTTTTTCTGGACTTCAATCTGGGAGACAATCTGGCCCTGCGGAAGTATTACCGGGAGCCCTTCGCCAGGAAGGGAATCCTGCAGTTCCACCAGTTCGAGACATATGCCAACGACCTCATCGACCGGTACGACATCCGCTGCGGACAGGGGCGCAAGACCTCGCTGCGCTCCATGAGCGGCGGCAACCAGCAGAAGGCCATCATCGCACGGGAGATCGAGGAGCACGCCAAGCTGGTCATCTTCGTGCAGCCCACCCGCGGACTGGACATCGGCGCCATCGAGAATATCCACCGCCAGATTCTGGCGGAGCGGGATCGGGGCACGGCCATTCTGCTGGTCTCTCTGGAGCTGGACGAGATCATGGAGCTGGCCGATACCATTGGCGTCATCTATAACGGCCAACTGCTGAAGGTGGCCGACGCCTCGACACTGACGTCTCACGATGTGGGCAGATACATGATGGGGGTGAAGGAAGCATGAGAAAGACACAGGAGAATCACCGCTTCGCCGCCTTGCTGGACAGCGAAAAGTGGTCCGGCATCTCCATCCCGATCCTCAGTCTGGTGCTGTCCCTGATTACCGCCAGCGTAATGCTGCTGATTCTGGGCAAGAACCCGCTGACCGCATTTCTGAGCTTCCTGCAGGGCTCGGGCTTCGTGCCCAAGGCCAGCTACGGCGGCGGCGCGGGTATGCTGACGGACTTCTTTACCTTCCTGAATGTGCTGGCCCCCATGATGCTGGCCTCGCTGGGCTTCATCGTGGCCTTCCGGGCGGGCCTGTTCAACATCGGCATTTCCGGCCAGATGATGGCCTCCGGCTTTCTGGCCACGGCCATCATCGGTTACAGCGGCATGAACGCGTGGGCCGCCAAGCCGCTGGTGATTCTGGTGGGTCTGGTGGCCGGCGGACTGCTGGGCGCCTTTGTGGGCTTTTTGAAGTACCGCTTCAATATCCATGAGGTCGTTTCCACCATCATGCTCAATTACATCATCAGCTACCTGACGGGCTTTTTCATCAACGCCCGCTTTGCCGACCCGCTGACCCGTTCCATGAAGATCTGCTCCAACGAGGCGCGGCTGACGTGGACAAACGTCCAGATCGCCGGCATGAAGTGCAGCGTCCCGCTGGGAATCCTGCTGGCGGCGGCGGCCGTGGTCGTGGTGAAATTTATTTTCGACAAGACCGTGTTCGGCTTCGAGCTGCGGGCCGTGGGCCGCAATCCCCTGTGCGCCAAGTACACAGGCATCAAGGTGGGCCGCCGCATCGTGGTGGCGCTGATGCTCTCAGGCATGCTGGCTGGCCTTGCCGGCGTGACGTACTACTGCGGCTACTACAACACCATCGTGCCCAAGGCGCTGAGCTCCATGGGCTACGATGCCATCGCCGTGGCGCTGCTGGGCAACTCCACCCCCATCGGCTGCATCTTTGCCTCCGTCCTGATTACGATTTTCCAGAACGGCAGCAACTACATGAGCTCCACGCTGGGCGTGGCCAAGGAGATCGCCTCACTGATCACCGGCATCCTGCTGCTGTTTTCCTCCTGCGGCGGATACTTCCGCTATCTGGCGCACCGGAAACTGGAAGCCGCCCGCGACGCCGCGGACGCTGCCGCCAAGGCGGAGCCTCAGCGGGAGCCGGCCGTGCCGGCCTCTGGAATGAAGGAGGATAAGTGAGATGGAAAAGGTATTTATTGACGGCCTTTCCTTTGCGGCGCCTCTTTTCATCATGGCCATGGGCGGCATCTACTCCGAAAAGAGCGGCGTGACCAATCTGGCGGTGGAGGGCTTTCAGGGCTTCGGCGCGTTTATCGGCGCGCTGACCGCGGTGCTGCTGATGCCCAGCATGGGCGACGGTTCGCAGGCGGTCATCTACATCGCCATGCTGGCGGCCTGCGTGGGTGGCGGCGTCTATGCCTGCATCCACGGCCTGCTGTGCGTGAAGTTCCGTGCCAATCAGGTCATCAGCGGCGTGGTGGTCAACATTCTGGCGGTGGCATTGACCACCTTCCTGACCAGCGCCATCAACAAGGTTCTCATGGGAGGCAGCCAGTCCTCCAACAAGTTCATTCTGGGCGTGTCGGATCGTTTTACGGTGCCTGGCCTGAGCCGCATTCCCGTTGTGGGCGCACTGTTCCGGGATATGTATCCCTTCGAGATCGTCATTCTGGCGATCGCCGTCATTGCGTGGTACCTGATGTACAAGACCCGCTTCGGCATGCGCCTTCGGGCCTGCGGCGAGAATCCGCAGGCGGTGGACGCGGCGGGCGGCAACGTGGCCCGCACCCGCTTCATCGCGGTGATGATCTCCGGCGCGCTGTCCGGCATCGGCGGCATCTGCTACGCCTACTCCATTTCGGCCAACTTCTCGCCGAACATCTACATGGGCTACGGCTATCTGGCCATCGCCGCCATGATCTTCGGCAACTGGAACATCCCCTCCACCGCCGCGGTGTGCCTGTTCTTCGGCCTTGCCAAGTCCGGCGGTTACCAGCTGTGCCTGAGCATGGGACTTTCCAGCAACTATTCCGACCTTTTCATGATGCTGCCCTATATTCTGACGCTGCTTCTGCTGACGTTCTTCTCCAAGAAGAACCATCCGCCCAAGGCGGCCGGCGAGGCCTACGACGCCGGAAAGCGGTGAGCGCATGAAAGCTGCTGTCATCGGCACGGGCCTCATTGCTTCCACCCATGCCGCCGCCATCCGCTCGCTGGGCCACAGCGTGGAGCTGGTGGTGGGGCACAGTCTGACCCAGGCGGAGAAGTTCGCCGGAGCGTGGGACTGCCCGCGCTTTGCCGACCATCTGACGCCCGAACTGCTGGACGGCGTGGACTGCGTGCATATCTGCACCCCGCCGGAGACCCACGGAACCTTTGTCCGCCAATGTATCGCTGCGAAAAAGAGCCTTCTGTGCGAAAAGCCGCTGTCTCTCTCGGCGGCGGAGGCGGCGCAGCTGGCTGAACTGGCGGAACAGAGCGGCGTTCTGGCCGCCGTGAACTACAACAACCGCTTCTATCCCGCCTGCGCGCGGGTCCGGGACGAGGTGGAGCGCATGGATCGCGTGGTGCTGGTGCAGGGGCACTACCGTCAGGAATTTCATATCCTGCCGGCGCCCTATTCCTGGCGCTACCGGGAGGAGCTGCGGGCCGCCACCGAGATCGGCTCCCACTTCATCGACCTGATGCGCTATCTCACGGGGCAGGAGGTGGAAGCCGTCAGCGCCTCCTTCCTCAATGCTACGCCCCGCCGGTTCCTGCGGGACGGCATGATGTACCCGGACGGGGAGGGAACGCCCGTCGCCGTGTCCAGCGAGGACGCGGTGGCGGCCACCTTCCGCCTTGCCGGCGGCGGGCTGGCGGCGGCGGTGTTTTCCGAGATTTCACCCGGGCGCAGCAATGACCTGAGCATGGAGATCTCCTCGCCGGAGGCATCTGTCTCGTGGTGCTCCGAGCGCCCCTATGAGGTTGTGACCGGCCGGAAGGAGATCGGCCTTACCCGCTGGTGCGGCGCGTTTGCAGGCGGTTTTACCGACACCTTCCGGGATAGCTTCGCCGCCTTTTACGAGGCGGCGGAGACCGGACGGCGGGACATCCGCCTCGCCGGATTCCGGGACGGTGCGGTCAATGCGGCAATCTGTGCGGCCATGGCCGCCAGCGCCCGCTCCGGCGGAAATTTTCAGGAGGTGTCACTATGAAGGACCGCGCGGCTGAATTGATCGAGTTTTATCAGATGACCATGCTGCCGGGTGAGGGCACGTTTGTGCGGGAGGTTTATCGCTCCGAGCAGACGGACGCCGCCGGCCTGCCCACGTTTTCCACCATTTACGGCCTTTACTGTACGGAACCGCCCAGCCGCTCCAACTTTCACCGCCTGACCCGCGATGAGGTCTGGAGTCACTATGAGGGCGATCCCATCGAACTGTTTTTGCTCTATCCCGGCGGGCGTACCCGCCGCGTGGTTCTGGGAAGGAACACCGCGGAGGGCGAGGTCTGCCAGTATACGGTCCCCGCCGGGGTCTGGCAGGGCGGACGTCTGGCGGAAAACGGCCGCTACGCCCTGTACGGCTGCACGGTTGCTCCGGCTTTTACTTCGGACTGCTTCGAGTTGGGAAACAGTACGGAGCTGATGAAAGCGTATCCAAACCGGAAAGAGGTGATTGCCGCGCTGTGTTCCGAGTGATCCGTGGAAGGGAAACCCTGTGTTTTTGCGGGCCTTGGTTCCGGCGCAGCTGATCCCCGTGAAGATCAAAATTTAAGGAGGAGAAACGATGAAGAACCTGTTCAAAAAACGCGCGCTCGCTCTGGTGATGGCCACAGCGATGGCACTGGTGCTGGTACTGCCTGTCTCGGCTGTCAGCAGGACGCTGCAGGTCACCCCTGTCCCCTTAAAGATCAACGGACTCGCCGCCAAGACGACGGACGTCAAGGGAAAGCAGACTGAGGCCCTGTATTCGGACGGCACCACCTACGTTCCTGTCCGCGGCCTCTCCGAGGCGCTGGGCACCAGCGCCACCTGGAACTCTGCAACCAAATCCGTGGAAGTCGGCACGGAAGGAGATACGCCCGCCAATGACGCTGCCTACCTCAAGGAATACTTCGATATTTCTCCCATGAGCGGCACGGTCAGCTGGGCTACCTTCAATGCGGCGCTGAAGAAAGTCGGCGCCGACACCCAGACGGCCTCCGGAACCCTGACCGCTGCCTCTGCCGCCAAGGGCGTGGTGGCTGCCGCCAACATGACGCAGCTGGCCCAGACCTATTCCGCAGAGACCGCCGCCTCCGCCTGCGCGCGGTACGGCACCATCGCCGCAGCCGATCAGCCCTACGTGGCCTGCGCCATCCAGATGGGCCTGATCCCCAACTCTGTGGACTTTACCGCGCCGCTGACCGGCGACGTGGCCTCCGTTATCCTGATGAATGCGGTGGAGTCTGCCGGCAAGGGCCGGAACTACATCGGCTTCTCCAGCGACCCCGACATTGCCGCGCGGCTGGTGTCCACGTGGAATTCCTTCACCCTGTTTGACGACGCGACCCTCACCGATCTGGGCGTCTCCATCGTCAAGAGCGGCGCCACCACCGGCTACAACCTGAAGTACGACGGCAACGCCGCCCGGTTCCTCAGCGAAAACACCATTCAGTACGGCCATAGCGACATCACCCACGCCGTGCAGCTGATGGGTCTGCTGGATCGCGCCGGCCTGGTGGCCCGCGTGCAGCTGGAGCCCAAGGTCTCCGCTTATCAGTATCTGCTGGAGTGGAGCGACGGCAAGCTGCCCGCCTCCACGCCCACGTATCAGGTCAAGCAGGTCTCCGACAATCTGTATGTTTGCTTTGCAGTGGAATATGACCTCCAGCTGGAGTTCTCCTCTCAGACGGACAGAAACGCCTTCGACAAGCTCATCAACACCTATGCCAAGAAGAGCGATTCCAACCCCAACGGCGACGGAATGATCTACGGCGCATGGTGGCAGCCTCTGTACAGCACCAAGCAGGCCATGCCGTCTCCCGCCTATGAGCAGATCAACGATGTCGTGGTGCGGGACGGCTCCTACACCATCCATCCCTTCGCCACCAACGAAAAACTCAGCGCCGTCAAGTCCGAGATCACCAAGGCCGCGCCCAGCCTGAGCTGCACGCCGGTCCAGATCTGGGTCAACGCCGCATTCTACCGCTACATCACCGGCACCGATCACCAGTAAGCGCCGCCCCTGCGGGGAAATCAAAAACGGGAACGTGCCGCCTGCGTCAGCAGGCGGCACGTTCTCAGCGTTACAGACGGCACACGGGGGCACCGGCGGAGAGCAATTCAAACAATGGCTCTTTCAGACGGCCGCTCCCTGTGATATAATCAGAAAAAATCTGCCGGTTTCCGCAGACGGCTGCCTGCGGGCCGTCGAAGGGAGAGGGACATGGAGGACTTTCGCTGCTGCAAGCTGGAAATTTTTATTCCGGAGAGCCATCTGGAGGCGCTGCGGGAAGCCCTGCGGGCCGTGGACGCCGGCCACATCGGGAACTATGATTGCTGCCTGTCCTACAGCTGCGTGACCGGCTGCTGGCGTCCGCTGGCGGGCGCGCACCCCTATCTGGGGGAGGAGGGGGCCGTCAGCGAGGAGGCGGAGCTGAAGGTGGAGGTCACTTGCCTGCGGGAGCGGGTGGAGGAAACCGTGCGGGCCGTCCGGGCGGCGCACCCCTATGAGGAACCGGTCATCAACGTGATCCCGCTGTATCGGACCGGCTTTTGAGGAGGGCCCATGCGCATCATTATTTCACCGGCCAAAAAAATGAATGCGGACGCCGACGGCCTTGCGCCGGAGGGCCTGCCCCTGTTTCTGCCGGAGGCCCGGCGCCTGCTGGCCGCCCTGCAGGCCCTGTCGGACGGGGAGCTGCAAACGCTGTGGCGGTGCAGCGACGCGCTGGCCGCGGAAAATATCGGACAGCTTCGCCGCATGGACCTTCTGCGGGGACTGACTCCGGCCATTCTCGCCTACGACGGCATCCAATATCGCTATATGGCGCCGGGAGTGTTTGAGGAGCGTCACTACGCCTATCTCCGGGAGCATCTGCGTATCCTCTCCGGCTTTTACGGCCTTCTGCGCCCGTTTGACGGCGTGACGCCCTATCGGCTGGAAATGCAGGCGGCACTGACGGCGGACGGCTGCCGGAATCTCTATGCGTTCTGGGGCGGAAAGCTGGCGGAGCAGCTGGCCTCGGAGACCGGACTGGTGGTGAATCTGGCCTCCGGAGAGTACAGCGAGGCGGTGCGGCCGTGGCTGCCGGAGCGGGTCCGCTTTCTCACCTGCGTGTTCGGCCAGCGGCAGGGGGGACGGATTGCGGAAAAGGGGACCCTGTGCAAAATGGCGCGGGGGCGGATGGTGCGCTGGATGGCCGAAAACGGCGTTGAGCGGCCGGAGGCTCTGTGCTCCTTCGCGGAGCTGGGCTATCGCTATTCACCGGAGGATTCCCTGCCGGACAGGCTTGTATTTTTGAAAGGAGATCTCTGATATGCTGGAAACCGGAACCAAAGCGCCGGCGTTTACCTTGCCGGATCAGAACGGCCGGCCCGTGTCTCTTGCGGACTTCGCCGGCAGAAGGGTTGTGCTTTACTTCTACTCCAAGGACAATACGCCAGGATGCACCCGGCAGGCCTGCGCCTTCGCTGCGGCTTACGGCGAGTATGAGCAGCTGGGGGTCACCGTGATCGGCGTCAGCCGGGATTCCGCGGAATCCCACAAAAAATTCGCGGAGAAAAACCATCTGCCGTTTCTTTTGCTCTCCGATCCCCAGCGTCAGGCCATTGAATCGTACGGCGTCTGGCAGGAGAAAAAGCTCTACGGAAAGGTGAGCATGGGCGTGGTGCGGACAACCTATCTCATCGACGAGAAGGGCTGCATCGAAAAGGTCATGCCGCGGGTGAAGCCGGATACCAACGCCGCGGAGGTGCTTGCCTGGCTGCGGGCCGAAGCCTGAACGTTTCAAAACAAATCCGGGGAACGCAGAAATGCGTTCCCCGGATTTGTTTCCCGAAAGCCGCAATGCTCCGGACTTTGATTGATGTTCATTCTCCCATGGCAAGAGCGGAAGTCCCGGACGGCGCCGCCTTGCGGAACAGCTGCGCCTTCACAATCCATACGGTATATTCCCGGCCTGTCTGCACGCAAACCATCATGCGGAGGCGGAAAACAGTCCGGCGATGGTTTTGAGAAGAAAAGAAAATAAAGCGGCTCCGCTCGCCGAGCGGAGCCGCCAATGAACGAGAAAACGAGGGTTTATTCCGCAGAGGGCTTTTCCTTGCGGGCAGCCATGGCCTTCTGGAGCCAGTCCTTGCCGTCCACAAAGCGGGCAACGATGTAACTGACCACGTAGTCGCCGGAGGAGTTGATCATCGTCGCAGGGGGATCCACCAGGTTGCCGATGGTGATGGCGATGGGATAGGCCAGATCCATCCGGTCGGGGAAGAAGATGGAGCAGATGATGAACTCGCCGATGTAGCCGCCGCCGGGGATGCCGGACATACCCACAGAGGACAGCACGGCCACGATGATGATTTTGACGAAGGTGCCGATACCGGAGAAGGAATAGCCGAACACGCCGAACAGGAAGGCAATCTTCAGCACACAGGAGAAGCAGGAGCCGTCCATGTGCATGGTGGCGCCCAGCGGAATGACGATCTCAGCGACATCCTTGGGGATGCCGGTCTCCTCGGCAACCTCCATATTGGTGGGGATGGTGGCCACAGAAGAGCAGGTGCCCAGAGAGGTGACAGCCGGACGCAGAATATGGCTGAACATCTCCTTCACAGCGCCCTTGCCGCCGCCGAAGCGGGCAAACAGGGGGAATGCGGTGAACACGTAGATGAAGCACAGCGGATAATACACAGCCAGCGCACGGCCGTAGTCGGCGGTGATCTGCGGGCCGTAGGTTGCCACCAGATTGGCGAAGAAGCCGAAGAAGGCGATGGGGGCATAGTAGGTGACAATCCGGACGACCTGCATCATGGCGTTGGAAAGATCGTTCAGGAACTTGCCGACGATGGAGTCGGGGCCGCCGTTCATGTTGACGCCAAAGCCGAAGATGATGGAGAACACGATCAGGGGCAGCATGGACTTCCGGGACAGCAGAGCGACGAAGTCCTCCGCCGTGAAGAAGCTGACGATCAGCTCGGAGATGCTCTTTTGCTCATCCACAGTGCCGCTGGCAATGTTTTTCCAGGGCGCGAGGACGGGCGGGACGATCCGCATCAGAACGATCATGATCGCGGCGGCGATGGCGCCGGTGACCACAAAGGTGATGATGGTGGAACTCATGATCTTGCCCGCACGCTTGCGGCTTCTCATGTTGGCCACGGCACCGCCGATGGAGGCGAACACCATGGGCACCACGATGCAGAACATCAGGTTGATGAACACCTGGCCCAGCGGAGCCAGCACCGTGGCTCCGGCTTTAACCACGTTGCCGTCCGCGTCCGCCTGATAGGGGAACAGAGCGCCGACGACGCAGCCGAGAATGATGGCTCCGACCATGCAGATCAGAAGGCCGTAGTTTTTCAGAATCGACTTTTTATGCATACTTTTTCCTCCTTACACGATAAACACACACTATTTTGCAAGGCAGAGGTCCTCGTCCGTAACCTCGCCCTTTGCGACGATATTTGTGGGCCCCGTCAGATAGAGATCCGTGATCCGGGCTCCCTCCCGGAGAACGTCCACCGTCAGGCGGCCGCCTGTCATGTCGACACGGACGCCCTGCCCCGAAACCTTCCCGGTCATGGTCAGCACCGTGACGACGCTGCCGGTCCCCGTGCCGCAGGCGTAGGTAAAATCCTCCACGCCCCGCTCGAAGGTCCGCTCGAAAACGGCATCTTCGCCGACGATCTCATAGAAGTTCACGTTGGCGCCCTTGGGGAAGGAGGGGTGCCAGCGCAGGCTCCGGCCCAGCTCCCGCAGCTCGTTTTCGTCTGCGTCCCGCAGATGGGCGTAGGGAACCACGGCATGGGGCAGCCCCGGATTTCCCAGCTCCACATAGGAACAGGAATAGCGCACGCCGTCCACTTCAACCGGATGATTCAGCTCCACCGTAGTGGGGTCGTTGAGCCGGATGCGGTACAGGCGACTGTCGATCCGGCGCCCGGTGACGATGCCGGCGGTCGTCTCCACCGTCTGCGTTTCGCCGGCAAGGCCGTTTTCATAGCCGTACCGGCAGATGCAGCGGGCGCCGTTGCCGCACATTTCGCCCAGACTGCCGTCGGAGTTGTAAAACCGCATCCGGTAGTCGCCGCCGTCCTCCGGCGCGTCCACGATCATCAGACCGTCCGCGCCGATGGACATATGGCGCTCGCACAGGGTTTTGGCCAGAGCCGGGAAGGATTCCGCCGGCAGATGCTCCTCTAAATTGTTGAGCAGGATGAAATCATTGCCTGCTCCGTTCATCTTCCAGAATTTCAAAGTACCACCGCTTTCCTGCATGGTTGTTCCTATTATAACAGCACAAATTCTGCAAATACACCGAAGAAAGTGCTACAAACATTGCAAATCCTGCGGCATCCGAAAAAGCGGCTGCGGAATTGCACATTTTTCGCCGGTGTGTTATGCTGAATTTGCCGAGGGGAGGGGACTGCGTGGCCAAGAGAAATGCCAGAAATACGCGGGGGAGAATCATTTCCGCCGCATGGAGGCTCTTTTATGAGCAGGGATACGAGAACACCACGGTGGAGGACATCGTCTTTGAATCGGAGACGTCCAAGGGATCGTTCTACCATTATTTCGATGGGAAGGATGCGCTGCTGGGAACGCTGGCCAACGTATTTGATGAGAAATACGAGGAGCTGATGCGGGACATGAAACCCGGCATGAGCGCGCTGGACCGGCTGATCTACCTGAATCACGAGCTGTTTGCCATGATCGACGACAGCGTTTCTCTGGATCTGCTGACGCGTCTGCTGTCCACACAGCTGCTGACCCGGGGCGAGAAGCATCTGCTGGATCGCAACCGATACTATTTTAAATTGCTCCGTCAGATTGTCAACGAAGGAATTCAGGCCGGAGAGTTTCGCGGCGGGCTGACGGTCAACGACATTGTAAAGGCCTATGCCCTTTGGGAGCGCGCCCTGCTGTACGACTGGTGCCTGTGCGGCGGCGAGTATTCTCTGGTGGCTTACACGGATCAGATGACGCCGGTTTTTCTGAACGGATACAGGGCGTCCGGCCGGAGTACCTGACAGGGTCAGAAATTTGATTTCAATTTGAATCTCATAAATCGTTCAGCACACAACTATTGTGCAGCAAAGAAAATACCCACAAGATACAGAACATGGTATAGAACTAATTCTATACCATGTTCTGTATTTCGTTCTATAATTATGTGTGGTATAATGCTCGCCATATTGAGTGTGTGGGCTGATTGCCCAAAGGAGAGCGAATATGACAAGCACAATCGGAATCTGTATCAGCATCGTGATCTATCTGGTGGCAATGCTGCTCATCGGCGCAGCCTGCTCCAAACGCAACAAAACCACGGACGACTTCTACCTGGGCGGACGGAAGCTGGGACCTTTCGTTACCGCCATGAGCGCCGAGGCCTCGGATATGAGCAGCTGGCTGCTCATGGGCCTGCCCGGCGTCGCATATCTCACCGGCGTGGCCGACGCCGGCTGGACGGCCATCGGACTGGCTGTGGGCACCTATCTCAACTGGCTGCTGGTGGCAAAGCGCATCCGCGTTTATTCCACCGAGCTGGGAGCCATCACCGTGCCGGACTTCTTTGCCCGCCGGTTCGATGACAAGCAGCACATTCTGACTGCCATCTCCGCGGTGGTCATCCTGATTTTCTTCATCCCCTACACCGCCTCCGGCTTCGCCGCCTGCGGCAAGCTGTTCAGCAGTCTGTTCGGCGTCAACTATGTGGCTGCCATGGTGATCTCCGGCGCAGTCATTGTGGCATATACCACCATGGGCGGCTTTCTGGCCGCCTCTACCACCGATCTGGTGCAGAGCATCGTGATGACGGCAGCCCTCTTTATTATGATGGTGTTCGGCGTACATATGGCCGGCGGCATGGATGCCGTCATGACCAATGCCCGTTCGCTGCCCGGCTACCTCTCCATGACCATGTCCTATGATGTGGCCAGCAACTCCGCCGGAGCCTACCGGCCCATCACGATTATTTCCACTATGGCGTGGGGCCTCGGCTATTTCGGAATGCCCCACATCCTGCTGCGGTTTATGGCCATCGAGGATAAGGAGAAGCTCAAGCTCTCCCGCCGTGTTGCCACCATCTGGGTCGTGATCTCCATGTTTGTCGCCATCTTTATCGGCGTTGTCGGTCTGGCTGTCTCCGCTGCCGGCGCAGTGGATACTCTGCAGGGCTCTGCCGCCGAGACCATCATCGTCCGGCTCTCCGGCCTGCTGGCCTCCTTCGGCTTTGTTCCCGCGCTGCTGGCCGGCGTCGTGCTGGCAGGCATTCTGGCCAGCACCATGTCCACTGCGGACTCCCAGCTCCTTGCAGCCGCCTCCAGCGTTTCGCAAAACCTGATGGACGAGTGCTTCCATGTAAAGGTCAGCGAGCGGGTCAAGGTCTGGACCGCCCGTGGCACTGTGCTGGGCATCTCCCTCATCGGCATGATCCTTGCCCGGAATCCCGACAGCTCCGTGTTCGCCATCGTATCCTTTGCATGGGCGGGCTTCGGCGCGGCCTTCGGCCCCGCCATGCTGTTCTCCCTGTTCTGGAAACGCACTACCAAATGGGGCATTCTGGCCGGTATGCTTTCCGGCGGCGTGATGATCTTTGTGTGGAAGTATCTGGTCCGGCCTCTGGGCGGCGCATGGAACATCTATGAGCTGCTGCCTGCGTTTGTTGTCAGCTGCCTCTTTATTCTGATTGTCAGTCTGGCGACCAAGGCGCCTTCTCAGGAGATTCAGGACAAGTTCGACACGATTAAGCCACTGACAAAAGCATAATTCATAAGCTGAACTGATGAAGCTGCCGTGCATGAGAAGTGCGCGGCAGCTTTTTTTCAAAAACTTTGAAAATAGGCTTGACAATTGGGGGATAGACTGGTATTCTAACAAAGCTGTCCGGCAGGGCGGCGGCCGACTGGAAGGAAGCCCGAAAGGGCCGAAAAAAACAGTTGACAAAAGGGAACCGATGTGGTAACCTATAAAAGTTGCTGAAAACGA
>Ga0160425_1000697_pt1 | contig 39872 bp, 24 predicted proteins | sample BioMet8_FD_108193 | JGI IMG/M metagenome (GOLD analysis project Ga0160425, IMG submission 108193) | Microbial communities from bioreactor (seeded with sewage sludge) at Lawrence Berkeley National Lab, California, USA - Biofuel... | ecosystem: Engineered > Bioreactor > Anaerobic > Unclassified ...
GATGGAGAAAATCGAGCCATCCTCAAAAATCAATTCCGTCGCGTTGCCCCAAACGGCGTCGTCAAAACGAACACTTGAAAGTTCATTCCCTTTCCAGTGTTTCATAAGAGAGAGCGTGTCGTCAGTCGTTCTAATATTAATGGTTTCCATTATTTTTTATCCTTTCCAACATGAATATGTTGTGCTTTAATGCCATATTTTTCAGATTCAGTAAATGTAATAGTAGGATTTCCCTTGCTTGAATTGAAACGTAGGCTCACGTGGGTTCCATCATCAAGAACACATTGATAAATCCATCCGCCATCGCCACCACGCTTCATAAGACTTCGAACTGAAATATTATAGTATTTTTGAAAATAGGCTTTAGCATCTTTTCGCCCTCCAGGTACAGAACGTTTATGAGCCACATTGAATTTTTCGCCAAAATATCCGCTCTCTTTCTTGGACATATCTTTTGGCGAACTGTGATTGAAAAAGTTTTTGGGGATCGGTTTTTGCACGCAAAGAGAAACCGAATAGTTGGATCGATCCGCCATGGCAAGACTTTTTGTTCCCCCACCCCCGGAGGGCTTTCCGATTCCAATATTTGAATTTTCGCTTGGGAGTGTTTTAGCATTCCCACGGAAGTCGAAATGGCCCGAATCAAATTTCCTTCCCATGACCATCGCCCCCTTTCAAACCGTCGAAAGTCCTTGGGGAATACTGCCAGATTTCGCATCCGGCCACTTTGGCCGGGCCGAAGACGGAATCCGGCGCCTCGCCATAAACGACGATGACCCTCGGGCGCTTGCACGAGACCAGGCTTTTGATACCGAAAATGAGGGCCTCCCTGGTTTTGGGGTCCTTTACGGCGCCGTAGCTCCCGATCGAGACGATCTGCCCCTCGTCCAAGCCGGACAGCGCAAGCTCCAAAGTCCATGGTGACATGAAGGTGAAGTTGTCGATGGCCTTGATCCCATTGAGCTCGAGGATCGCCCCCACTTCCCTGCCTTTGGCGATGGAATCGATCTGCTTGTATTTAGGGAAGTCCCCGTAGACGGAGAAATCGGGGCAGACGACCGCCGCGAAGCCCCTCAGCTCGTCAAGGGCGGCGCTGAACTGCTCGTCCGTTCCGTATCGGAAGACGTTGTAAAGGCCGCGCCAGCCATCGAACCGGCAATCGTATTCGTAGAAGGCCAAAACGGTATGGGCCTTGTCAACGCAACGTTCCCGGTCCGAGTAAAGGCAAAGGCCAAGGGGCCTCTCGAGCTCGGTTGGATGGACCCTCGGAATCTCATAGTAACCGGAGAATTCGGCTCCCCGGAGCCTGGAAGCGAGGAAGATGTCCTTCTCGCTTTTCTTGGGCACAGGCCGGCCCGTAACCAGATCTTTCATAGTTGTTAATCAACTTTCTCCGGCCCTTTCTATGGCACTGCCGGCGCGCGTTATCGGCCTAAAAGGCAAAATGAAAAGTATTGTGGCATGTCCGAGTTTTCGGACGCTCAAACGGATCTGGGCATGCTACAATACTGTTGTGGTCAGTGCGTAAGCACGCCCGGGTTCTCGTCTATCGCAAGTAGGCAAGAACCTTTTTAAATGGCAAATTGTTTCATGATTTGTTTTTCGTAGTCTTCGAGTTTACCCTCCTTAAATCTATTGATCCAATTCCTGAGCTCGTAGATGCGTCTGCTGGCGCAAGGCTCGGAAACATGGAAGAAATCCATTATGTCATAAACGTCTCGAACGCCGATTAAATAGCAAATAGGGGTCGGAGCCAAAAAATAGGATGCGAAGTAATCGGCGGCCTTTTCGTCTTTGGCATCCGTCTTTTCCTTCACAAAATCTCCGTTCACATAATGTTTGATTTCATGAGAAATTGAGAAGCGAATCCGAACATTAGGTGCTTGGTCATTGTAGAAAACGACAAACTTGCTCTCGTCCCAAAAGAATTTCGAAAAAGCATCCTGGCTAAAAATTTTTTCAAACAAAAGGGCCGTTTTAGGCCCCAAAGAAGAATAGGGAATCACACGGATCCCCATTTTCTTGCAGACGTCGAACGGATCGATTGGAAAACTATGGATGTCATAATCGCGGAAAATATCGGCGGCGAGCCGCTTCATCTTCTCGTAATCTCTCCAAGTCAATCCGTTCGTTTCCACATCATTTCCCCAGAAGAGCCTTAATCAGCTCGTTCTTCTGCTCGGGGGTAAGCTTCGAGGCGTTTCGAGCCATGACAAGCCGAAGCTGGTCAAACGACGCAACCTCCTCCTTGCTCAGCCCGAGTAAGTAGTCTGCGCTAACGCCAAAGAATCTAGCGAAGCTCACGACGACGTCCATCCTCGGAACGCGGTCGCTGTTGAGATACTGGCTTACAGCGGCCTCGGTGATGTTGGCACTGCGGGCAAGATCTTTCTGGCTGGCTTTTTTGTCGGTCATAAGCTCCTTCACCCTTTCCGCAAATGTCATCCTTTACGTCCTCCTTGCCATTTTGCTGGCAAACTAAGTATAACTTAACGAAATAATAATTCAATCTAAAATGTTTTATTTTTTAGTTTAAGCTTTGTGCCGGCTTCTTACGGCGTCGGTTGACGGAGGGCTGTTTCGAAAGAACAAAAAATTCCGAGCCCCTTTTGGAACACCGTTACGGATGGGTACCCGTCTTTTTTCTCGATTTTTGAAGCGTTTTGAGGCACTAAAAACATTAGACGGCATCGAATTTTTTTGAATACCAAAAAATTCTTATTTTTTCCCACCGTTCCGACCAGTAAAACGGTAAACGCAGGTTATGCCTGCGTTTTTCTTATCTTTGTAAAATCGGTGCCCCTAAAAATACACAAAAATCTTTCCGAAGCCACCATAAGTAATTCGTATTTTCTTAACTTTTTTATTATTTGCTCTATTTCATCGCTACTCATTAAATATTCGACATTTTATGTGCTATAACATCTTTTGTCGAGTATACTGAAGGCATGGAAAGAGAAATCAAACGAGAAAACTATCTCCAAAAGCTCATCGACGCCAAAGGCGATGGCCTCATCAAAGTCGTCACCGGGCTCCGTAAAGTCGGGAAGTCCTATCTTTTGGGGACGATCTTCCGCCGCTACCTATTAGCCTGTAACATCCCGCAAGAGAACATCATTGAGATGAATCTCTCTTTTGACGAATTCGCCCAATATAAGGACAAAAAGGTTTTGCGAGCCTATCTCGACGCCCACACCCAAGGAAAAGGCCCCTACTATTTGATCCTCGATGAAATTCAAGAGATGGCTGGATTCGCTCCTTTTTTGCTTTCGCTTCAGACGAAAAGCAATATCGACATCTATGTGACGGGGTCAAACTCCCATCTCCTTTCAAAAGATATCGAAACGGAATTCCGCGGTTCGGGAGAGGGGATCATGCTCTACCCCGCCTCCTTCAAGGAATTCTCCGAAGTCAGCGATCTCCCGGAAGACAAAGCCCTCCAGCGCTATCTTGATTATGGCGGAATGCCCCTCGCGGTCTTCATGAGCAAGGCCGTGCAAAGGGAAGCCTATCTTTCCACCCTTTTCGAGACGACCTATCTCAAGGATATCGAAGAAAGAAACGGCATCGAAAACAAGGTCGTCTTTGAAAAACTTGCCGACATTTTGTCGAGTGACATCGGCTCCCTGACGAATGCGGCAAACCTCGAGAACGCCTTTCGAAGCGCCCATCTTCCCATCGCCAACGACACCATCGCGAAATACATTGGCTATCTCACCGATTCCTTCCTTTTTGAGGAATGCAAACGTTACGACATCAAAGGCAAGCAATACATCTCCACCCCGGTGAAGTACTATTGCGGGGATCTCGGGCTTCGAAACGCCCGGCTCCACTACCGCGACCAAGAATACCAATATCTCATTGAGAATGCCGTCTATCTTGAGCTCAAACGCCGGGGCTATTCCGTGGATGTCGGCGTCGTGCCCGTTCAGGAAAAAGATGATAATGGAAAACATATTGTCAAAAAATACGAAATCGACTTTATCGCCAATCGGGGCAACGAACGTTCCTACATCCAAGTTGCCTTGAGCCTTGAAGGCGAGGGCAAATACGATCAGGAAGCTCGACCATTCCGCAAGACAAAGGACGCTTTCCGCAAGATCATGGTCGTCCGCGATCAGCATGGCTCGCCCCGCTACAACGAAGAGGGCTGCCTCATCGTCTCATTGGCTGATTTTTTGCTCGATGAAAGCATTCTCGCTTCTTTTTAAACGAGGCAACGCTTCGATTTCTTTCTGATCTTTAACGGAGCGATGCTCCGGGCCGGGTCGGCTCAAAGAATCGCTCCCCTTCCTCCGGAAAACGGCCCGTTGGCAAACGCAATCTCGTATAATGAGTTCATGGAAACTCGCCTCCGGTCCCCCTCGCTCAAAATCCTGACAGTCGTCAGCCTTCTTTTTGCGGCCTTGGTCGCAGTTTCAAGTGGGTTTTCGTTCCTTTTTGAAGGATTGGCGCTATGGATCTGGGCTGGGGCCTCGTTTTTCTTGCTCCTCATCCTCTTCGCCTATCTTCTCTATGGTTACGGGCGTCTGGCCCGCCTCGCGGTCCGCAAAGAGGAAAACGGAAATTCCTTCGCCCAAACTTTCAAAACAAACCCGATGCTGCGGAAAATGATCGCCTCAGGCTTCGGTGCCGTGGTCAATTTCGCCATGGGGGTGTTCTACCTCGCTTTGGCTTACGTTTATCGGACGATTTTCGATGGCTTCGTCGCCACGATGTTCTTTTTGGCCTTCTACGCCCGGGTCTATCTTCTTTCCCTGGGTGCAAACCCCAATCCCGAAAAACAGAATCGCGGCCTTTTTGCAGCATCGATCTTCTCCTTTTTCATCGGCCTCTTTCTTTTGGCGAGCACATTCTGCCTTGGCTATAGCCAAGAATCTTTCGCCAAACAAAACTATATCGCCATCGCCGATGCGGCCTACGCTTTTTATAAGCTTATCTCGGCGATCGTCACCCTCGTTAACGCCCACAAAACGAAATCCGCTTTGGGGGTCGCTTATGCCTTGATCGCCTTTGCGCTCAGTCTCTATTCGATGTTTGCTCTCCAAGCGACAATGTTCGACACCTTCAGTCAAGGGGCCAAGGATCTCTACCGCTATGGGCTTTTTGGGTATTTCGCCACGGCAACCATCCTCATTATCGCCACGATCGGCCTGCTGAGCGCCATTCGGAAAAAGAAGTCAATCGCCAACGGCAAGGAAGCCGCCCCGCAGCAAAAGCCAGAGTGAAAAGTGGCCCCAATTTGACACCTGTTGTGGCTGGATACCCATTTCGTTTCCCAGATTTTTGAGGCAATTTGAAGCGCTAAAACATTCGACATTTCCTAGTCTTTTTTAACGCATAAAAAATCGCTTTATCTTCCCATCGTTCCGACCAGTAAAAACTAAAAGCCTCGATTGATTCGAGACTTTTTCTTTATTTAGATGTTTTAAGGTGCGGAAAAGGTGATCTATCAGCCAAAAAAGCACCATCTTTTCCTTTTGGCAAGAAGCCCCGCGCCCGATAATTGATCCGGCCGGATAAATTGTCCCGGCGATGGGTCTTGTACACCCGGCTTTTATTTTTCAAAAGAAAAAAGCGGGCTGTACCCGCTTAATTGATGGCAACCCCATGGACGGCTTTTGAGGGGCGTTCGCCCACTCCCGGACTTTGATCCAGGACGCCATTTCCGGCGCGCTTTCGCGGCCGATTGCCTCTTTGACCTCGGGCGGCGACTACTAGGAGGCAGATTGCCGAACCCTCCACGCGCTGCAAGCTTTAAGGCTGTACCCGTTCCCCTTCCGGGGCGATGCCGATCCGCTCAAGCATCTTGGCGTTGGCCACTGACCCCGGCGGTTATTCGGGGAGGCTGCCCTTAAGGCGGCTGGCGGGATTACTATAAGCCCCGAAGTTCCCATCGGTAAGGAGGCAAAAAGAAAACCCGATCGCTCGGGTCTTGATGCGAAGTGGCACAGGCACACACATGGCGCCGAAGCCGTTTCCCTTCCGCAAGCCGTTTCCGGTCTGCTGGCGAGGGTTCTCCAGCCAAAGGGGCCGAAGTCCTCCCCCAACCGCGAAGCCTTGTACAAAGTATCAGAGCTTGTTTATGTTGGGTTTTGGGCAGGCGTTCCGCGATCCGCCCGCGATTGAATCCTAAACCCGCGTTCGCGGTTCAGGCGACTATTCGTTTTCGCAACGGCGCCCGACTCTCGTCAATTAAAGAGGCGAAAAAGAAGAGGGGGTTATTGCTCAATTAAGTTTTTTGGCTTCTTTACGAACCGGGCTTTTGGGGGTCGTTTTTCCTTAAAAAGGCTCTTTTCTGATCAATGTTCAGGGTTTTTGGCCTTCCGAAGGCACCCTCGGAGTGGGATTCTCGCCACAATACAGTGTGTTATATGAGGCCTTAAGTCCCACCGTTCCGACCATTAAAACCGAAAGGCGCGATGATTCGCGGCTTTTCTTGATTCATATATCCACGATAGTTTTAGTTTTTCTTCGCATTTTGTTTTAGTAATTCTTCGCCTATTGTTTTAGTAATTCTTCGCATTTTGTTTTAGTATTTCTTCTCCTATCGCTTTGAGCTTTCTCCGTTTTCCGGTTTTCATCGCAGAGAGATCAAACTACGAATTAAATCATCTATTAAAACCCGGCGGGTCCTGTCCGCTTTGGGAGGTCTCACAGGTGGAAGCCATTCTTTCATTGACGACATCGGAAAAGCGAAAACCGAGCCCCTATTTGGCCCCCGTTACGGATGGGTACTGAACTGCTAACCTCTAAGTAAACAGTCATTTCCACATCCGTGGACAACGATGGGATGATTGCGAGCAAAGGAGGTTTTTCCCATGGCAGTGAAGAAAGAGGTCAGGCTCCAAGTCGGCAAAGCTTTGCTCGACAGGAGCCTGGCCCTCGACGAGGCCCGTGCCAAATACAAGGTCGGCCAGACGACGGTCTACAACTGGGAGCGCGAGTACCGCGAGTCCGTGGGCGAGGAGAAGCCCAAGCCCGCGGACCAGGGAGAGAAGCGGTTCCTTTAAGCCATTCGCGGCAAAAAAAGTCTCGAACGAGGTGATCGCGTGTTCGGCCTTAAGCCCATAGAAATGGTCGAGGAAAAAGACGAGTTCATGATAGGTGAGCTCCGCTAAGGCTACGATCCGCTTTCCGCTCGGGGCCTCGTAATAAAGCGAGGCAACATTCCCATACCCACCTTCGATCAAGAACAAGGAGGCTCCATTGAAGGAAAGGGAAAAGCCCATTTGTGAGAGGAAGAGATCACTGAAGGTCGCGGCGCTGAGATAACCATTTTCTCCGGAAAGAATCATCGGGAGAGCATAGGCATCGAGATCGAAAGTGATCGGACCGCCCGACCGGCTATAGACCAAAGAGGATCGACGCTTCAGAAGTTTCGGATTGCCGGCATCATCGAGCCAATTGATTCCGGTCACGTCCAAAGAAGAAGCCGTGTAGCTCCGGGCCGAGAAGCGGTCAAAGTCGCTGAACAGAATTTGTTTACGGTCAAAATCAAAAGTCGCGGAAGTTCCATTCTCACGGCCGGCCACGAACTGACTCCCCTGCGGAGTCAGAGTCACGGCATAAGCGGTCTCCTTTTTCTGGGCATCGCTTTTCACGGCCTCGCTGAGGAAGCCGAAGCCTTCTTTAAGGCTGATATAGGGGACTGAGAGGTCATTATCGAGGAAGGCGAGCGGCCGAGTTTCAGCCGGAGCGGTCGCATCTCCAACATAGAGATTAAACGTTTTCTCGCTCAGGGCGGGATGAGCCGAAGTCACCGTCGAAGCGGTAACGGGGCTGCTCGTAGCGCTCGGCTCGGAAGAAAGGAAACTCGCGGAATTCGATGAAGAAGCCACTCCACCGCAGCCGGATAAAAAGAAGAAGAAGAAACAAGAGGCCACTCGACACGCCGATCCGTTGATTCATCGTTATCCCCCAAGTCAAGAAGGCTATTTTTGTGATAAAAGAGGCTCCAAACCCCAAGGGGTAAAACCAGTAAAATGTCCACCGCCTTTTTCACTTCGAACCTCGAGAAAAAGAATAAAACCGAACATTTTTTGAAATCAAAGAGTTTACAATTTTGCACTTGGGCACCGGTAAAATTCGGATCTGAATAGAAACCAGACCCTCGGCGATCACTCTCCTTGGAATTTCGAATAAACTCTTTGTTTATCGGATAAAAAAGGAAAATTCCGGGTAAAAGAACGTCATTGTTTGACCTACCGATAAGTCAGAAAAGGTACTTTTTTAGGCATTTTTATTGCTTTATCTTTTCCAAATCGGAGAACAAACTAACCCTGAAGAAGGTCATTCTTATGACAAAAAACCATCAACTTCTCTGGCTCGGCGGAGCCGCACTAGCGGGAGTCGCCTTCGTCGCCGTCGCGGCCTTGCAACCCTTCGCAGTTGCGAAAGCCGCCGACGCTTCTTTAATTTCAGCCACCGCCCAATCGGCCACGACGTTTAGTTCCACTTATCGCGTCACGACCCCAAGCGCGGCCGGAGACTTTACGGGTGCGGCGATCGCAACGGCCCAAGAAATCATCACCTATAACCGGACCAATCCTTTGCCCTCTTTCTCGATCTGGAACGGAAGTGAGGAGCACGTCGTCCAAGGCTGTGTGATCGGCTTTGGGAATCAGACGATCATCTATGGTTCCAATTCGATGCAACATTACTTCCGGACCCAGCTGATTTCCACGACCGAGCCCAGTTTTACCCCTTTCGGTTTCTTCGTAGGAATCCACGGGATCCGCAAGATCCAGCTCATCACCGTCGGCGCGTCTCGTTGGATCGGAAATCAAGGCCAACTCAGCATGGCCGTGTGTCTCGCTTCGCTCGATGGATCGGTGACGTATAACATGAGCGATAAGGAAAAAGAGACGGCGATCACAATAAATACCGATGGAACGACCATTACCTACACCATCTATACCATTACTTTGCCCGATACTATGTCCGACAGCGTTCCCACCCAATTCACCGCGCGTTGGCTTTATATCGGCGGAGCCTTCATCTCCCATAACCTGGGGACGGATTATAGTTCCGAGAAAGAAGAGGACAAAAACACCTATTATTGCGACCTGGCCTCCTTCACCGCTTATTTTGACGGGACTTGCTGAAACAGTCCTAACGAAAAAGAAAGAAGACCGAGTGCGAACTTGGTCTTCTTTTTGTTCAGGATAAACGCGGCAACCGCTCAGGAATTCTCGAAGGCTCCGGTCTCCGTTAGCGTGATATTGAGCGGGAGCGCATCCATCGTTGGAGGATTGCTCGTCGAAGCGGCGGCCGCCCCGCTTCTCGCCTGGGCATAGACCATGAAGATATCGTTAATCGCGAGGTGATCGCTGTCGCTGGCGTTATAGGTCGCCGTGATAGGGGACGCTACCCGAACTAGTGGAAGAACTTGGGCTCGGACGCATGAGGAAAGGAGTCATGATCGCGGCCGTGACGGCCGCGCCGACGAGCAAGCCCAGTAACACCGAGAAAAAAGGCAAGGTCCCCCGCTTCCGGAAAGAAGGCGAGGCTTGGATTTCGGGATAGAGAGTCCGGTAGAAAAGGCCGGAGGGATTGCCGGGGCAAAACGTCAAAATCTTGCTCAAGATTCCCCAATCGGGGCACCCATCGCCTTTTTCATAATTGATGAGGGTCCGTTTATCGACCCCTAAAGCTTCGGCGGCTTCGCGTTGCTTCAAATGATGACCTAAACGAACGGCCCGTAAGTTCGCGGAAACGATCCGCCAATCATAAGGAGGGTTACCCGAAACGAAGCGTTCGGGTTTTTTCATGAGAAGAAGGTCATTGGGCGAAAGTTGCAATTGATCGGCGAGAGAAGGCAGAATCGAAATCGGAGGTAAAGAAGCACCCGATTCGATCTAGCTAAGGGCGGTCTCCGAGTAGCCAAGAGCTTTGGCGATATCGGTTTGAGTCAGGCCAAGAGCCTTGCGGCGTTGGGCGATATATTCTCGAAGTTCCATGGTTTTTGAAGGAAGTCGGTACAGAGACTCTCTTGAATGGATTAAGAATGAAGGGTTTTCGTTGCCCTTTCAATGGGTTTTCAACCCTACAAAGGTTCGTTTTCCCTTTTTTAAAAGACATAAAAAAGGGCTCAAAGGAGAAAACTTTCGTCAAACAAGTGGGGATGGCTTTTTACTTTTACATAGTAAAATGAGCATCTTTTCGTCGGCTTTTCGTCAAGGAAAGAAACAAAATAAACCTTTGACAAAATCATATGTTTTTGTCAAAGGATGCAAAAGCGGAACTCCATAGAGTGAAGACCCAAAGTGAATTTTGGAAAGATTTAAACGAGGGCAGTCTGGCAACAGTTTGTCAGTGGATTTTATTCGGGAGTTTTCAAAGGAATCGATGAAATTTAGTCAGGAGTCTGCGCCGACGGCTCCAGTTTTCTTGCGGAAACTTCGTCTAGTTTTGGATCCGCCAACAGCGGTAAGGGGTTGATACTGACTTCAAGCTCGTTACTCGATAACCGCGCCCCGATGATGGCCAACATTTCCTCGACATTATGGGCCAGCAACCTATAAAAAAGACCGGATAATTAGTCCCAGCAATGAGTCTTGAACACCCGGTTATAGAAATCGACGGACGTGACGCGAAGTCTTACTGCCTTTATTCGCCTTTTTTTGCTGGATTCTTCAAGCTGGTGGCTAAGGCCTCATAGAGGGCGGAGGGAGTAATAGGCTTGGCTAAATGAGCGTTCATGCCATGAGCAAAACACTTGGCAATATCTTCCGGGAAGGCATCGGCGGTCATCGCGATAATCGGAACCCGTTTGGCATCGGGTCTGGGGAGCGCTCGGATGGCATCGGAGGCCTCGTAGCCATTGAGGACCGGCATCCGAATATCCATCAAGATCGCATCGAAGTAACCGATGCTGGTCCGCGAAAAATCTTCGACCCCAATTTTGCCATTGGCCGCGATTTGGACTAACGCTCCTTCTTTTTCTAAGAGGCGCTTCGCGATTTCTTGGTTGAGCGGATGGTCTTCGCAGAGCAAAACGTGTTTGCCTTGAAGCGAGGAGAAATCCGGAAGGGCGACTGCGGGAGCCGCGGCCGCATCCGCTTGAACTTGAACTGCCGGGAATTGCAGATGGACATGGAAGGTCGTTCCGACCCCGGGGGTGCTCCGACATTCGATCGTCCCTTTCATGAGGTCGACCAAGAGCTTCACGATCGATAAACCCAATCCGCTGCCCCGGGTCTCCGAATTATCGTTCCGTCTCTCTTGGGTAAAAGGCTGGAACAGGACTTTTTGGAAAGCTTCGCTGATTCCGATCCCGTTATCGCTGATCACGTGATCGACCACCATCTGGTTCGCTTTGGGATCATAAACGGAGGTGACTTGATAAGAAATCGTTCCGCCTTCTGGGGTGTATTTGACCGCGTTTGAAAGCAGATTGAAGAAAATCTGATTGGTCCGTAACTTATCGGCTAAAGGAAGATGAATCTGATCGGTTGCGGTTTCGTTTAACACGAAATGCTGGCCCTTTCCGTTCACGAGTGGGACGATGACGGAATTGAGGTAAGAATTGTATTCGGCAATTGAATAAGGCTCAGGTTTTAGGACGATTTTGTTCCGCTCGACCCGGCTCATATCGAGAATGTCGTTAATGAGACCAAGCAAGAATTGGGAGGAGGTATCGATCTTGTTGAGGCAATCTTGGGTCGTCGGAGGGTTGGCTTCCGCTTTCGCGAGATAAGTCATCCCAATAATGCCGTTTAAGGGAGTCCGAATATCGTGGGACATCCTTGAAAGGAAATCCGATTTGGCTTCGCTCGAGGCCATCGCTTCGGCCCGCAAGGCTTTTTCTTTCTCAAGCTGAGCTTCCCGTTCGGCCCGCATCGCCACTTCGATTCCGACATCGCGGTAGGTCGAATAGAACACTTTTCCTCCGGCTTCATCTTGGTGAAATGTCACTTCTTGGCGAAGCCAATGGTATTGGCCATCCCCACCTTTGCAGCGGTAATCTTCGATGGTGAATTGCGTGGAAGAAAAATGGTCATGGAAGGTTTTACGGACCCGGGTCACATCGTCCGGATGAATCCCGGAACAAGCGTCTTGAATGTAGGCCAAAATCGAAGGATCCTCGATTCGGGCGTCGAAGGATACCCGGTTATCGTAAGCGGGGAAATGGAGGATGCTGAACATCCGTTTATTGACGTAACGAATCATGACATGGTCAGGGTCTTTCATGAAGAGAACGCTGATGCCGGCCGTGATGGAGTCCATGATGTTCTGGACTTGTTCCGCCATCGCTTTGGCCGCTTCGGCTTCTTTCTTTTCGGCCAAAAGAAGTTGGGTGACATCGGAATCGAAGATCAGAACCGAATCGTTCCCGTCCTGGAGAAGATAATGCTGAAGTTTCCGATAGATGATTTTCCCGTCTTTTTGGAAACCGGGGACCACCACTTCGTAATGATCGGAGCGATGGAGCTCCTGCAAAATTCGATCGGGTTCCGTCAATGCGAGGTAGGTCGCTTTAAAAGCGGGGTCAACCCAAGAGGAAACGCTATTGTCCCGGAGGCCTTTAAAATCCCGGAACACGAGTTCCGACCCAAAATAGTCCCGGAAGTAGCTCGGGCAATCCGGGCTCAGGTGCAGCGCCTCGATTTTGCGCTCACGCGGGTGAAGCAAAGCGATGAAATCGTATTCTTGCTTCATCATGATCGCCAGCAAGTACGCCGTGAGTTTTTCTTGGGTAATGTCGGTGCTATAAACGACGGCCTCGATGTCACCCGAAAGCGGGTTTTCGATCATTTTGATGGCCGTACGGATCCAGTGGGCATCCCCACTGACATCGCGGCGGCCGTATTCGATCGTTGAGACATCGTGGCCTTGCTGAAACGCCGCTAAAAGAGCGGACCGGGAAAACTGCCGAAGCAACTCGCCTCCCGCGGCTGGGTCCATCATCAAATCACTCATCCGCTTCAATAAATCGTCGTAATTATGGAGGTCGGCCAAGGAAACGCAAATCGGGGAATTGACGTGGCCTTCTTCGCAGGTGTTCCGGCTGAGGTTCACCTGAAGAATTCCCATCGCCTCCGGGTTCGCCTGAAGCATTCCTTGCATCGTTTGATGGAATTTCTGGCGTTCCTCTTCTTGCTTTAGAACGTTTTGGGTGATGTCGACAATCACGACATAGAACCACTTCTTGCCTTGCTCATCTTCGACCAAGTGACCTTCATCATGAACATAGACCAAACTGCCATCTTTCTTTTCGATCCGGTATTCGCAATTATCAAAAGGGGCCCCTTGAATTTGGGCATCGATTTCCCGCAAGACCCGTTCCCGGTCCTTTTCGTAGACCATCGTTGAGAAATGGTTCGAGAATTTTGCCTTGAATTCTTCTTTGGTATAGCCCAAGAAAGACAGCATGTTGTCCGAGATAAAAGAGAACGCATCGTCCGGGCCAGCTTCATAAGAAAAAATACCGCCGGGAGCGCTTTGGAGCAGCACTTCCATCGCCTTAACGTAATCTTCGGAATAAGTTTTCTTCTTTCCCATGGTGAATCGCCTGGAATTTGGAACTTGTTGCTAAATCAGTATTTTATCATCTATACAAGGTGAGCCAAAGACCTAATGGAGGACCCGGCTTAGCACCGTAAAGAGGAGCCCGGGGTCGATCGGCTTCGCGATATGAGCGTTCATGCCCGCCGCCTCGGCTTTGCTCACGTCTTCGGCAAAGGCATCCGCGGTCATCGCGATGATCGGGATGCTTTTGGCATCGGGCCGATCGAAATTCCGAATCGCTTTCGCTGCATCATAGCCGTTCATCTTCGGCATCCGGATATCCATCAAAATCGCGGCGAATTCGCCTGGTTTTGAATGGGAGAATTTGGCCAAGCCTTCGGCCCCATCGCCAGCGACCGTGACCTTTATCTTTCGTTCCTCGAGCAAGGTTTTCGCGATCGTAACGTTTAAGGGGTTATCTTCGCATAGGAGAATATGCTTGCCCGCTAACGCCTGATAATTCACACACGTCTTCGCTATTTCGGGCTTTTGGGAGGAAGAAGCCACGGCGCAGGGTAGGTTCACTAAGAAGGTCGACCCTTTTTGGGGCGTGCTTTCCACGCCGATTTTCCCGCCTAAGAGATCGATGATCTTTTTCGCAATCGATAAGCCTAAGCCGGTCCCATGCATCTCCATGTTCTCGTTGCGGTTCTCTTGGCGGAACGGCTCGAAGATATGAGTGAGGAATCCGGGGCTCATTCCGATGCCATCGTCTTTGACGATACCCTGAAGAACCATTTGGCCTTTCCCTTGATCAAGAAAATCGACGTGGAACGAAACGTGACCACCGATCGGGGTGTACTTAACCGCGTTGCTGAGCAGGTTGAAGAAGATGCGGTTTACGGCTAACTTGTCGATCACCGGAATCAAAGCCCCTTCTTCCGGAGGAAACTCTACTTCTAACGTCTGCTCACGGCTTTCCGCTAAGGGGCGGATCACCGCTTCAAGATAAGAGGTGAATTCTTTGATAGGATAGGGTTCGGGGTGGAACTCCATTTTGCCCGATTCGGCTTTCGACATATCGAGAATGTCGTTGAGGATGCCGAGCAAGAACTTTGAGGAGGAATCGATCTTGTTCAAACAGTCAGTCGTCTTCGGACTATTCGGTTCTTCTTGGGCGAGATAGGTCATACCGATGATGCCATTGAGCGGCGTTCTCATATCGTGGGACATCCGCGATAGGAAATCGCTTTTGGCCGCATTGGCCCGTTCGGCTTCTTTTTTCGCCGCGCTCATCTCGGCGAGACGTTTCCGTTCCTCGGCGCTCCGCTCGGTCACGTCCGCGCTCCAGAAGAAAACGACTTTGGTCGCTTGGTCTTCCCAAACGAATTTCAGTTCCTTGAGCCGTTCTTCCCCACTCGGCAATATCATGGTGAAGGGGAAGGAAAAAATGCCGTGTTTGGTCAATTCAGCTTCGATATAGGGCCGCCGCAACGTCGCTAACGCTTTGGCCCGCTCTTCATCCTTCAAAGTTGCCGCGATTAAGGAGGCCACTATCGTTTCATAATCGCCGGCCGCCTTCTTGCGGTCATGACCCGTCACCGGATCGAAAACATAGGCTAAGCAAGCTCCGCTTTCCAAAAACAAGAACCCCATGTCATCATATCCGAAGAGTTTGAGGCTTCCGAGGATCGATTGATCAAGGGCCCGTTCCGTCGCGTCATAGGTATAGATAAAGCATTCGATGTCGCCCGTGACGGGGCTCTTTAAGACCGTCACCTTGATGAGAATCCAACCGGGGGTGGTGACGTTAGGTTTCTTCCGAAAAGTATAAGTGAAATCCTTTTGGCCCCGGGCATAGGCTTGTAAAAGACTCTCGCGGGAAAGCAGCGCCCATAGTTTCGCCTGGTCTTCGGGGAGCCGGGCGGTCTTGACGAAAAGAGCCAGCCCTTCCTCATATTTGAGATCGAGGAAATTGTCCGGAAGATAATCGTGGTTCCCGCTATACTCGATGACCTTATCTTTCGTGAGGTTATGATGGCCTTTGCTGGTCAAGGTGATATCTGCGGCCTCTTTTAACGTGAGCAAAGCTTGGTCATAGCGTTCTTGCTCTTCGTGACCGGCCGAAACATTTAACGAATACCCTTGGGCTCGAACGGGACGGCCTTCTTCATCGTAGATCGTGCTGAGATGAACCCGTTCCCAAAACGAATTGCCATTGAGGGTGAACCGGCAAACACACTCCGCTTCCTTCGCCCCTTGATCGATCGAAGCAATCATCGTCCGGTATTTCTCTTTCTCGCTTTCTTCCGGGTTAAAAAAAGCCAATAAATCTTCGGGGTAATGGGCCCAAAGTTTCGGTAGATTCGCTAGCCGTTGATTGAGTTCAAAAATCTCCATCCGATGGCTTTGGGGATAATAGGTGAAGAATTGAATGTCCGAATTCGCAATCGCTTCGGCGAGGACCGCCCGTGATTCCCGAAGCTTCGTCTCGGCTTGCTTTTGGGAGTCGAGGTTGGTGTAGGCGACGTAATAATAAGCGATGCCTTCTTTTTGATAGGCGAATGAGAATTTGGCATTGACCCAATGGAGTTTGCCTTCGCGATCTTTGACCCGATAATTGCAGGTTCCGACTTCGCCTAAATGAGATTGAACCTTGGCGAACTCCTCCTGAATGATTATCCGATCGGGCGGATAGACCGCTTCGAGAACATCCTGACCTTTAAACGAGGCCCAACTCTCGCGGGAATTGCTCTGGTCGGTGAAGAAGGCTTCGTTACCAAAATCAAGGTGGTAACCGTCATGGTCAAAATGAATGATTCCGACTCCCCCGGGGAGCCTTTGAATCAAATCGGAATAGTCGGAAGCGGCGCGTTTAATCTCGATTTCCGCGGTAACGTCGCGGCTGAAACCCTGAATCCCGATGATGTGCCCGGCTTCATCATAAAGGGGCCACTTCCAAGTTTTGGTGTAGCGTTTGTCTTGATGCGGAGCGGGAATTTCTTCAAGAAGGCCCTTGATGGGCGTCCCGGTTTCCATGACTTTCCGATCGTCCGCCTGGTATTTGGCCCCAAGGGTCGCTCCAAAAAGCTCGATATCGTTTCGTCCGACCAAGTCTTCACCTTTCAAAAAGCCAGCCAAATGGGCAACCGAATCGGAGGCCGAACGGTAAACTAAAGAAGAATCCACCACAAAAAGATAGTCATCGCATTCCTCAAGAAAACGTTTTCGAGAAGCGATCAACAAGTCGGAATTCGTTAAGGGATCGGGAGCCATCGGAATGAGGTTTCCTTCATCAGGAATGGCCCCATTATAACGTGCCTTCTCTTTCGAGAAGAGCACTTCAAATCCTCCCAATGAATTTTCACCCAAATGGGCAATTTAGGCTGTTTTTAATTGCTCCTTAAGGATGATGAAAGCATTGCCAAAAAGCGCACTCCCATTAAAGACGACTCGGGTTCAATTATCCGAACGAGCGAACCCATTCTTCATCTGGCAGCTCGTTTCGAAGAGGACGGCGTCGAGAGCCTTATCGGTCTCTTTTTTTGCCATTTCCGCCACCGCTTCATTCGCCTCGGCGATTAAAGCGGCCTTATCGGAAGCAGCGGCAATCTTTTGATCGTACTGGTTCAGCAAGGCTCGGCCTTGGTTCATCACACTATTTTGATAACGCTCGATCAAGATGCCACACCGGCCAAAATGCGGATCGGCCAACGCGCCAAGTAACCGGCTCGACCAATAGAAAGCATCGGTCGAAACCGTGAGGGTTGTTTTCCCAAAATAGGCGGGAACGGCATCGGTATTCGGGTAGAACGGGACTAAGGCGTTGAAGACATTGGAGCCGAAGGCAAACCACTCGACCGCTTGAATCGCTTCGGGTTTATCCCCCCGGATTTCCGCGATCGAAAGGAAGGCGGTTCGCGAGATCCCGATCGGACGATAGAGTCCTTTTTCGGGAGAGACAATCTTCGAATAGGGATCAAACGGGGTCCCTTGAAAGTGGGAAGCCAAGATATACTTCACATCCTCGACCGTGATCTTCCGTTCGGGCTTGAGGGCCCAAGGGATATCATCGGATTCCGGGGTGTATTGGGCCTCCGGTCCTTCCCACTTAATCGAACGGGGATTGAAGTAACGGCCAATATACCAGGCCCGGGGAGTGTTGTAGACGTGATCAGAGTCCTCATGGGAGCCAAAGGCTAAGCGGGGATTGAACTCGCCCTCGAGATCGAGGGCTAAATGATTCTGTTCGACAAATTGTTGGAGATCCGGCGAGCAAAGATTCTCTTTCTTCGCGCCATAAGCATCGGAAAAATCGAAGCGGTCGAGTCCGAACTGGTTCGGCATGATCACGTATTCGTCATCTTTGACTTTCCGAGCGATCCAATGATGGCCACCGATCGATTCGAGCCACCAAATCTCGTCCTTGTCGCTGAAGGCGATGCCATTCGGTTCATAAGTCCCGTATTGTTCCAACAAGGAGCCGAGACGTAACGCCCCTTCGCGGGCGGATTTGATATAGGGTAAAACCAGCACGACTAATTCTTCTTCGCCGATCCCGCCGGGGATTTCTTTTTTGCCCCCTTTAGCCGGAACATATTCCACATAAGGATCCGCTCCTAAGACCCGAGGGTTCGAGGTGATGGTCTCAGTCGCCGTCATCGAAACGTTCGCGGAATTGACACCCGCGGCCGCCCAAATGCCGTCCTTCTTGTTCACGTTCGGCATCGCGGTATAGCGTAAGGGATTGTCGGGCAATTCCACTTTCACGCGCGAAAGGACGCTCTGATAATGCCGGGGTTGATCTTTCGGCTCCACCACCACGAGTTTCTTCACGTGGAAAACTCCGGTAGGCGAATCATCATTTCGGGCGATCAAGGTCGCCCCGTTATAAGACGCTTTCTTTCCGACAAGTAAGGTTGTGCAGGCCATAGAAATTCCTCTTTTCGCGTCTATTCTACTCCCCGGGAGTAAAAGGCAAAGGGGAATACCCATAAAAAAGCTCGCTAAGCCGAAACGAAGCGAGCCGAGAACTGGATCAATAACGAGTGACTTTGACTTGGGCAACCCCATCAGCCACGCTGGCGAGCTGGACCTTGTAGCCGATCTTGCTGCCATCATTGAAGGTGTTAGCACCTTTCGGGAAGATCGTACTATAAGCTTGCCAAGTCGCGCCCCCGGCGGTATAGAGGGTGCCCGTCGTGGAGACCGTTCCTCCATTAATGAGGGCATCCTTATCGCTGCTTGAAGTGACGTTTGCTTGCTGCAGCGAGAGAAGTTTGAAGGTGCTCGCATTGCTCGACAAATAGGAATAGGAAGTCGAATTGCTGGCCCCCGTGAACGTGATTTTGCCATTATGGTTCAAGGTGTCGGTGTAAGTTGAAGACTTGTCGGAATCACTGCTCAGTTCGACCAAGCGGGCATCGACGTGGTAGATTCGCAATCCCGAATTGGTGTACATCAGATTGCTGTTGGTGTATTTGGTGTGGGAATCGAGGTAGTTATTGCCTTCGGGAGTGTAGTACTCAATCAAGATGTACTCATCGTTGGGGGTACCATTCCACGAATCGTTGAGCAATAAGCAATCCGGATAGAGAGCTGAGCTCCGTAGCGGCACCGTCACGGTATCGGGGTGATTGCTATCGAGAACATAAGGATTGACCCAGCCGAGTTCATACTTTGAGAACATCCCTTGGTCGCCGATATTGTAGGACTGCATCTCGCGGTCGCCCGCCGGATCGTATTCATTATCATAGTTGTAATAATCGTCGAGCCCTAAGATGTGGCCGCATTCATGAATGAACGTGTGAGCGTCGATCGCGGAACCGGTCCCACCTTCATTGGTAAATTCATAGGAAACCCAGAAATAGGTCGAAATCTGCGGCTTCGTTAGGCTCGCTCCATTATCGGGATACCAAACCCAAGCCCAATACGCGCTGTCATCGGTCCGGCTATAGGCGTTGCTGTAGACGAAAAGGGTAGCATCGACCCGGCCATCGCCATCTTGGTCGTATTGTTTTAACAAATCGGCACTCGCCGCCTGATAGAAGGCTGGAATCACCACGTTATCCGGAGCGTTCTTTCCAATACTGTCGAGCGAACTGGTCGTGTAATCTGTGAGCACAAGCGGATCGGCAAAGCCACCGGTGATCGTGATGGCGCCATAGGAAGCCTTGTTGTAGAAGGAAGCCACCGATTCCCAGTAATGGGTCTCAGCCGCGGTGCCAAATAAAGCGACCCGAACCCGTTCCAGCATCGCCGGCGTCCACTCGGGTCCATCGCTTGTCTGAACCGGGACGACCAGCATCTTTTGATTGCCCGTCGTCTTCAAAGGGTAGTAACCAATCGAGCGATTGACTTCGTTGAGGTTATAGGCCGGAGCGGACGCTTGATGATAGGTTCCGGTTCCGGCGTTTGAAGAGCTCGTAGACGAGGAAGAAGAACTGGAGGTCGCCGAAGAAGAACGGCTAGAGGATGAGGAAGAAGAGCTACTAGAAGACGATGGAGACGAGCTGTCACTGTTAGAAGACGATGAAGAAGACGTCCCATCAATGGAGGAGGCCTCCGAAGTGATGAGAGTAGATGACGAGCTTGTTAATAGGGACGAAGAGGCCAACGGAATCATGGCATTGCAACTACAAGCGAGAACGACGAGAGCGAGAAGTGAGAGGTGAGTTTTCGGGGTCATGGGTTTTTCCCTTCCCGAAAGGTTACAGCCTACAAGGGGAAAAGGGAAGAAAAAGATGGTCCCCTTTCCAGGGGACCATCTTTAGTCCATGAGGAGGCTCAGACGCCGAAACTGTTATTCGTGGTCCGCCAATTGGTGAAGTTGGTTTGATCAGCCGCGTAATAAGTGCCTTTGCTTGCATCGCTACTGAGTGAGAAGAACATGCAAAGACCATACGAATTCCCCGCTCCTTTTTGGCAGCTGCTATAGCCAACCAAATTGCTGAAGGCGCTTTGGACCGCCTGAACATAGGTCGAGACGCTGCCGGTATTGAAGGTGGAACTCGCCAAGAGCTTCGTTAAGAAATCCTTAGCGTCGATCGTGGCGAAATAGTCTTGGGAGTTATCGGAATCGACCGCATAACGCTTGCAGCCCTTCACGAGAGTTTGGAAAGCGCTCTTGTTCGAAGAAGTGAGGACGTTGCTGTTCAGGTAAGCCGCCATGTTTTCCCAAGCGGTCTTGTAGGTCGCCATTTGATTCAGATTGAGCCACGACAAGGTTTGATCGGAAGTGGATGAAGTTCCGCCGTTGTCGGTGATGAAGGTGTTGACAACCGAAGTGAGAACGCTCGAAGTCGTGACGGTAGTCGGATTGGAATAAATGGAAGTCAACCAGCCACCATCGTAGTCCCAGCCCGCGCCAGCTTCGGATTCCTCCGAAGCGACCATGTAGTTGAAATAGTCGCTATTGAATTCAGCGACATCCTGAACTTGCATGAGGCAAGCATCGTAACCGATGCATTCAAGCTTGCTGGTCCGGCCCGTCGAAGTGAAGGCCCCGCTAAGGGCAGAATGAACTTCACTGTTCAGCAAGGCGTCATCGCTGTAGTTTTCATCGTAGCAGCAACCATGCATCGCTCCGCCGTGGTCCCAGAAAACCACCATCGTCCGATCGGCCGGATAGGACGTTAATCCCCACTCCAAGAAGCTTTGGAAGGTGGAAGCTAAGCCCATGTTGGCCTTCGTGATTTGTTCATCTTTGGTATAGCCACTGGTCGTGAGGTGGAACCGGTTCAAATAGCTCGTGCTGATCACCGAACTATAGGTCGTTTTCCAAGATTTGGCTCCGCCGGCCTCAACGATGACATTGACGTTAGAGGGCAAGCTCGCCCGGGTGTTATAGATTTCTTTTAAGTCTCCGGTCGCATAGCCGGAAGCGCTCGATGCGGAAGTTTGGCCATTGCTTTCGAGGTCAGCCCCGCACATATAAATCATGATGGTCCAGGCATCTTGAGCCGTCGCCGTCACGGTCACGTCAAGACTGCCCGATTTCGTGCTATCGGCCGTCGAAGTCGCGGTGATGGTCGCACTGCCCGCCGCCACGCCAGTCACACTGCCCGAGCTATTCACGGACGCGATGCCGCTGGCAGAAGAAGACCAGTTCACGGTTTCCGCGATATCGCCCGTCACGCTGACGAAAGCGGTGAGGCTCACGCTTTGACCGATCGCAAGACTACTCGTCCCGGTCACGCTGACGCTATTGACCCGGGCCGAAGCGATCACGGTCACCGCAATCGAAGCGGTTTTCGAAACCCCAGCGGCGGAAGCGGTGACGATTAACGTCGTCGTGCCTTCCGCGACGGTTGAAATATTGAGAATATCCGAAACGACTGCGCCCGTCGCAATGCTAGTATTGCCCGAGCTAACGCTATAGGTCACCGTATCGGCGAAATGGCTGGCATTGACATCAGTCGTCTTATCAACGACGCCAATCCCCACCACCGTGATTGAGGAACTGGTCAAAACCACTTTCGGCTCATTGACCGTCACCACGCATTTGGCCGAACGGGAATAGCCATCCTTGGTCGCTTTGACCGTCAAGGTCGCACTGCCTTCGCTCACCGGAGTAACGGTGATGGTGCTTCCGCTTAGCGAAGCCGTCGCAACGCTCTCGCTCGAGTTGGTCAAAGTCAAGGTCGCTCCGCTATCGGTGGTTGCCGTAATGGAGGAGCTCGCCGCGCCACGATTGAACTCTAGCGTGGTCGCGCTGAGGCTAAGCGCCGGCGCTAGGACCGAAGACGCTTCGGCAAAAAGATAGACGTTCGCCGAAGTGACGAGGGTCGTGAATTCACTATAAGAACTGTTGTACTGAATATAGCGGTCAACCGTCATCGTCGCGTTTTTAATCGTCATCGCTCCGGCGGTCCCTAACGTAATACTCCAAGTGGCTTGAGTCGAGGCGTCGGCCGCAAGGCCAAGGCTGCTATGAGTCCCTGAAACATAGAGGTAACCATTGCCCGAGGCTTTATTGCTATAGAACGTCCAGGCCCCTTCCGCTCCGCCTAAGGTAAACTCATCAATGGTGCTACTTGGCGTCATCGTGAGATCAGCGTTGATCGTTCCGCTTTCGGCAGTCCGATAATAGTTAGAGTATGTGGTGTTGCCGCAGAAATAAGCGGATCCGGCGGTTCCGGAACTACCGATGACATACTTGCTGCCGCTCACGAGTTGATCGGCAGAAGTCACTAAGCTGTAGGTGCCCGTCGTCGCAACGCTCGAACTGGAGCTCGACGACGAACTGCTGCTGGAAGAAGAACTTGAACTGCTGGAACTTGGGGTCACCGAGGAAGAGCTGCTGGTTGGAGTAGGCGTTTGGCCATTGCAGGTATAGGTCAAAACGATCGAGGCAAGATAAACAGCGTTGCTACCGGCCTTAAGTTTGAAATAATTTTGTGAAACCGGGACTGTCGTGCCGGAAGTTAACGTGGTCGCCGTGCCAGTAAATGTGGTGTTATCAGAAGTATAGAGGGACAGAACATCGGTCGTAGAAAAAGTAACAGTAATCGAAGTGAGCCCGTTCACACCGTTCGTCGAATAAAGATAGCCACTACTTTTCTTCAACTGAGCGTAACCATACGAACTATTCGAAGAGAGCATGGCGTTGTAATAGGTCATAGAAAAGGCATTACCCGAAATCGTCTTGGCGTTGCTGTTGACTTGTTCGTTCGTCGAATAAGATCCCGTGATTTTCCCGTTGTCTGAATTCAGGGTGAGGGTATAGCTTGTATTGCCGGCCCCCACGGCTTTTTCGTGAAAAGAACCCACCGCAAGCAAAGAGACAAGAAGGGTGGAAGTAAGGGCGATAGAAGCGAGGGCGTACAAACGAGTTTTGGGATTCATGATGAATTCCCCTTTCGGGATAGGTTACAGTGTGACAAGGAAAAAGGAAAGAAAAATCGGTGAAATAAGCCGATTTTTGAAAATGATTATTACTTTGGTATCGCTTCTTGTAACGGAGCTAAATAGAAGGCGAGGTAACGGGCGCGTTCCTTTTGTTCATCGAGCGAATTGACGAATAAAGAACTGCCGGCTTCCCAAATGAGAACCCAACCGAAAATATCGATGATTTCGCCATAAACCGAAGCGGAATCCGGTCCGGAATAGAGCCAATGGAGTGAGATGAAGACGAAGCCCATGAAGATGAAAAGAATCGCCAAAATCATCTGCTTGGTGAGGCGGGCTCGCGAATCCCGATACGCGACCGCATAATGGGCCTTGAAGATCTGCATGATCTTGTCTTTTTCCTTTTTCTCCATCCCTTCAGGGAAGGTGAAGGTGATGTTCAAATGGTTATGGTGTTCGCCCAAATTGATCGTGTCTTCGACATAATCGTAGATGTCCGGATTGAGGCGGCAATCCTTGGAAATCGGGTCATAGATATCGATGGAGGTGAGGTCGAGATGGATCGTGCTCCCCCGCTCCTCATCGTCTTGGATCGTCTCGAAAGCGACTTCTTTCTTGTACGCGGAAATGACGTCGTCGATCTTGGCGATCGCCTCATTGCGTTCTTTCCGAATTCGGCGCTGCTTTTCACTCGTGGCGTTTGAACAGCCTCCGATCTTTGACGAAGTGGGCATCGACCATCAAGGCGAGGGCAAAATAGAGCAAGAAGGCGGTCGAGGTGCCGAGGAGAAGCGAAAGGTCACCGGATCCGGCAAAGGCCGCGATGACGGTCAGGATGACATAAACTAAGGAAATTAAGCCATCGGTGAGAAGCAAGATCACGGCGATCCGGCCTTCGCGCTGGCCGTTATCTTTCAGAATCGCGGTGCTGTAATAAAGCAAGGCGGCTAAGGCGACGAAATCGGAAAGGTAGGCGATGCTTTGGGCGATTCCTTGATAGAGGGAAGTTTGAAAAAGAGCAACCAGTCCAAAGATCGAGGAGATGTCATTGACGAGCGAGGAGGACACCCCTAAGCCCAAAACCAATAAAATCGCGGGGTAAAGCCCATATTTTTTGCGGGAGAACGAAGCGATAAAAAGAATCAAATAGGCGAGGACCCCTAAAGCGAGAGCAGTCCAGACCTCAATCCCGATTTGGCTGAAGTCCGCCCCTTGAATCCCAGCCGAAATGAAGATCGCCGCCAAAATGCCGATCACGATCGTGAGAACAATCCCCGCGAGGACGGAGCCGAGAATCATTTCGGTGTGCTTGCTGATCATAACCTTTTGATTTTAGTCCTTGAGTGAAAAGAGATAAGGCCTCATTTCGAAAGGAAAAGCTCGCTCAAAGTCGCATAAAGTTTCGCCGGATTCACTGGTTTAGCCATGTGGCCATTCATGCCGGCTTCCCGACACTTCTCGACGTCCTCTTCAAAGGCGTCCGCGGTCATCGCGAGAATCGGAACGTTCTTGGCGTCAGTCCGGTGGAGAGCCCGAATCGCCTTGGCCGCTTCAAATCCATCCATCACCGGCATCCGAATATCCATCAAAATCGCATCGAAGTAACCGCGGGAGGAACCCTGGAAAAGCTTGAGGCCTTCCCGCCCATCCTCCGCGATCGCCACGATCATCCCCTGCTCTTCCAAAATCCGCCGGGCAATCTCTTGGTTGAGCGGGTGATCTTCGCAAAGCAAAATGTGGCGACCTTTGAGCGTCCCCGAGTCAAACGCGGGCTTATTTTTGGCTTTTTTAGCCTCGATGCTGGCCGTGGGGACGCAAGGGAAGCTCGCCTCCAAATGGAAGGTGGAGCCTTTGCCGACTTTGCTCTGGACGCTGATGGTGCCGTTCATGAGATCCATCATCTTTTTCACGATGGCGAGGCCTAAGCCAGTTCCCCGAGCTTCCGAAGTATCCTTCCGATTCTCTTGGGTGAAAGGATCAAAGAGAACGCGGAGGAATTCCGGGCTCATTCCGATTCCGGTATCGCGAACTTCGCCAATTAAGGTCATGTTTTTAGCATCCGGAGAGAGATTTTCACGGAGATAATAGGTGATCGTGCCGCCGGCCGGGGTGAATTTCACCGCGTTCGAAAGCAAATTGAAGAAGACCTGGTTGATCCGAAGCGGATCGACCAAGGGCAAGTACGTTTTGATCGGCTGAGCATCGACCACGAAGCTCAGGCTCTTCTCCTTGCATAAAGGGAGGATCACCGAGTCGAGATAATCGAAGAAATCGGCGGAATCGTAGGGCTCAGGATGGAGTTCGATCTTGCCCGATTCGGCTTTGGACATATCGAGGACATCATTCACGAGGCCCAATAAGAATTTGGAGGAAGAATCGATCTTCCGTAGGGCGTCGCTCGTCTTCTTAGGATTGTGCGGGTCCTCTTGGGCCAAATAGGTCATTCCGATGATGCCGTTTAACGGGGTGCGGATATCGTGACTCATCCGCGAGAGGAACTCGCTCTTGGCTTTATTGGCGGCATCGGCTTGTTCGCGTAAATTCTTTTCTTCGACCAGCTGGGCTTCGAGTTCGTTTTGAAGTTGGATTTCTTTTTCGACCAAACGGTAGGAAGCGTAAAAGCGATGGATCGGGCCACTGCTTTCATCGCGAGTGGCTTCTTGAGCGATCCAAAGGGCACTGCCATCCTTACGAACCAAACGATAATTCCCCGCCAAGAAATAAGAATCGTTATAGTGGGCTTTGAAGACGGCTTTGACCCGGGCGAGATCCCGGGGGTCGACCGCTTTGAAAGCGTCTTTCATGTAGGTGGCAATCACCGGATCCTTCAGCAGACGTTCCCGCGCTTGTTGACCCGTGATATTAAAGCCCAGCATCTCGAGCATTCTGAGGTTGACAAATTCCCCTTGAATATGATCGGGATCCGGCATCGTGAGAACGCAAATGCCCGTCGCGACCGAATCGAGAATCGAGGTGACGTGACTGGTTTCGGCTTGGGCCCGTTCCGCCTCTTTTTCTTGCTGGAGGTAGGTCGAAGTGACATCGGTCTGAATCACCAAGATCGAATCCGAATCTTTGTTGAGATAGGAATGCTGGATCTTCCGGCACATCATTTCGTTAGGATGGCCGGTGTAATGGCCGCGCACGCTGATGTCGTAATGGTCCGAGCGGGAAAGACCAGCCCGAATGGCTTCGATCGAAGAAGCCTTCTTATACGTCTCGACATCCTCGGCGGCGATCCAGTTATCAATATTGAGCTTTTGGATGCTGGCGTAGGGGAAAGTTCGGGTCGAGGTTTCAAGGGCTTCATGGTATTTCGGCAGTAGCCGGGGCGACAAGGAAAAGAACTCGAAGTCTCCGGTCGAAGGATGGAGCAAAGCCACGGCATCGCATTCTTCGTTGGCGACGAAACGGAAGATTTCTTCGTTGCGCTTGGTCGCGGTGATATCTTGGGCGTAAGCGACGCATTCGATGTCGCCGTTATCCGGGTTGGCTAACAAGGAGAAGTTGGCAGTGACCCAGCGATCCGGGTGCCCGACTCCGCGCCGGAAATAGGTTTGGCTGAAAAGACGCTGGCCCTTAGCGAAAGCATCGAGCAGGGCGTGGCAGTTGATTTGTTGACGGTAAGCGGCCGCACTGGTCGGATCCAAAATCAAAGAAGCCACGTTTTCAAAGAAGCCATCCGCGGTTGAAGCTTTAAGGGCCTTTTCCGAAACGGCCTGCGAGAAATGGCTCTCGAGAACGACATTGGTCGTAAGATCGAGCCGGAAAGTTTCGACCGCAGCCGGGTTGGCGACCAAGAGGTTTTGAATCGCCTGATTATAGCTTTCCTTCTCTTGGCGGCTGCGGGTGATGTCCATTCCGATTCCAATCGCGGAATCCGGATGGCCTTCTTTATCGTAGATGGTGGTGTAAACCAAACGCTCACAGCGGGGTTTCGCACCCGGTTGTTTCCGATACCAATAATCGCAGGTGACCCGGGGTGCCCCCATCTCGACTTGGCGGTAGGCCTCTAAAAGGGCGGGCCAATCGGCGGGATCAACCCAAGGTTCGGTCGCGGCAGGAACATTTTCAATCGTCCGCGGGATTTTGTAGGAAAGGATATCGTCATTGCTCGCTTTGGTATCGGAGATGGTGATGCGATGATGTTTGATATCGAAAACCCAAATCCCTAAGTTGGCCAATTCGCAGGCGGTTTCATAGAGTTCACGGCTTTGACGGACCGCCGCTTCGCTATCTTCTTTTAGCAAAGCGCTTCCGACCGCGAAGGCAAAGGAGAAAAAGAAGCTGGCCCCATGGTCGAGTTTATCTTCGGGCGGGTTATCCGCCCCGATGAAGCCAAGGAACTTCCCATCGGAAAGAATCGGGGCCTCGATGTAACGTTTGATCCCCTGAGCCGTCATGATTTGATACTCTTCGGGATTGCTTTCCTTGATCGCTTCGACATCGGGAGTGATCAGCGGTTCATTTCGTAAAAAGATCTGACGCCACCGGTCGATCTGATGGATGCTACCGCCTTGAAGATTCTGGATTTGCGGGGCGATGCCGGGTCGGCACACTTCGAAAATGTTATTGAGTTTGGTCCCGGAGGGATCGACCCGGAAAATATAGACGCGGTCGGCTTGATAGTATTCGAGGATGATTCGGAGGGCGCCGTTCATCCGTTCTTCGAGCGGTTCGGTCCCGCTCAGCCGTTGAATCGCCTGAATCCGCAGCTGATTCATCGCCAGCAAGTTTTCGGTTTCTTTTTGTTTGGCTAAGATATCGGTGACATCGTCGATATAGATCACGAAAGCATCGTGACCGCACCAGTTGATCTTCTGATAGGTTTTCCGCTCATAGCGATGACTTTCAGGATGGCAAACATCGCTCACGAAATGATTGGGGGATTTGATTTTGGCTAAGGGACAGTCCTCACAGGGCTGGTGGGCGCCATAGAGGGCTTCGTAGCAGTTCGCCCCCAAGGCAAAATGGGGGTTATCCTTTCGGGCGGCTTCATTGCCGTAAAGGACTTCATGGGTCCAGAGGTCGCAGACATAGACCTTCCGTTTGGTGTGATTGAGGATGCTCCGATAAATGTCCTTATCGTTCAGGTCGCTATTATGGTGAACGAGGAGAACGGAGATCCCGTCTTTCGTCCCGGCGAAACTATATTGGCCAAAGAGCCAACGGAAACCGCCATCGGAAGTCTTGGCCCGAAGATAGAGTTCTTGCGGCTTCGAGGTTTTGATGCACTTTTCCAAAGCGGAATAAAGCAGAGGCTGATCCTCGTCCACCACTAAACCCAGCGCGTCTTCACGGGCTTTCTCGTTAAAGGCCGCTGGTTCAAAGCCGAGCATTGAGGCGACTTCAGCCGAAAAATAGAGACCGAGCAGTTTCGGCTTATCGAAAAGAAGCACCCCGTTGTTCCCCGGGATCACCTTCATCAAGTAGTCGAGCTGATCTTGGCTCAGTTCCATAGATTACCTATTAGGTAATAATAGCACGAAAAAATAATCCAAAAGGCTGAAAAAGCAAAGAAAAGGTCATCGATGAGATTTCAGAAGGAAATGCGCGACTTCCGCGGAGGCGAACTTACCCGAGGTAACCGCCATCGGGAGTCCCCCGCCGGTCGAAGACAGCCATTGGCTCGCAAGAAAGACATTGTGGAGATGGGGCACCGCATTCTTCGGATTGAGGGTCTTGCCGCGGTAACGCTGGAAGAAGGCCATATAGGAACCTTGATAGGCCCCGCAATAGCGATGGAAGGTGACCGGCGAATAGGTGTCGATGCACTTGAGATGACCCTTGGCTAAAGGATATTGGGCTTCGATCCGAAGACGGACCAAGGTCGCGATCCGTTCTTTCTCTTCTTGATAGGCATCTTGGTCTTGATAGAGCTTTTCCCAATACGAATAATCGGCGCCCCCTTGAAGGATAATCACCCGCACCACCCGCTTATCTTGGGGGTAGAGGGTGGGGTCGGCATCATAGAGGCGGACATCGAGAAGGTCGAAAGGCTTGGTCCCACAGATGAAGGGTTCACAGGGGAAGGACACCGAGCCCGGTTCAAAACCATAGTCGTCGGTTCCTACAATTCCAAAGGAAACGCCAAAGCACGAAGCGACCAAGTAATCTTTCTTTTGATGATTCCGCATCTTCGCTAAGCGTTTCTCGCGGAACTTGCTATCAAGCAAGGTTCCAAAGGTGACCTCGGGATCGCATGCGGCGATCACGGCCTGGCACGGCACCACTTCGCCCGAAATGAGGGTGATCGATACCGCGTCTTTTTGATGAAGATTGATCTTCGCTACCGGTTTTGCCAAATGGATTTCGCCCCCGAGTTTCAGGTAAGTCGCGGCCATCCGATCGATCACGCCTTTGCTGCCGCCAAGGGGCAAGGCCGCGGTGCCCGAAGTATAAAAGGCGCAGGAGGTGATGAGGATTAAGGCCTGATAGTCATCATTGAAGTAGTCCCGAATCATCATCTGGAGATAGGGATTCTTAAATTTTTGGGCGAGTTGGGCGATCGAAAGATGACTGTAGGTCTTCAAGACTGGCAACATCGCCCGCATGCTCATCCCGGTCTTCATGTACTCGATGAAGCCCATCTTGGCTAAGGATTTTTCGGTCGGAACCTGAACGCATTCGGCCCGTTTGATCGCATCGAAGAGGGCGTTAGTTTCCTTAGCATCCTCCGGAGCGCACGCTAAGAATTCTTGGCGGGCTTTTTCGCGGTCGCACCAAAAAGAAAGGGAGCGATCTTTAAAATGAAGACGGTAGAAATAGGGTTCGTTGATGAAGGTCGTCGTCTCATCGATCGCCCCGACCTCGCGCCAAACCGCGTTCAGGGTGTCGCTCTTTTTGCTTCCGGTCAGCCAGTGGATGCAGTTATCGATGACGTAGCCTTCGCGGCGCCAGCTCACGCATTCGCCACCTAAGACGGGGTTCTTTTCGTAAATCGCACTCGCGATCCCGGCTTTTTGGAGGTAGACCCCGGCGCTAAGTCCCGCGATGCCGCCCCCCAAAATCAGAACCTGATTATTCATGTTCGTTCATCATATCCTAATCGCTACGAAAGGGAAAAAGAAAAGTGGGTGGGGAAGACCATCCACTTTCGGAACAAAGGAGGGAAGACGGAATTACTTTTCAGGCGTCTTCGGCAAAACGGTGTTCTCGGCCTTTTGAGCTTCTTTCGAAGCTTGAGCGACCGGTTTCGCATCGTCAAGATAAGGCGAAGGTTCGACCGGACGCGGAGTATCGAAGGGTTTCGGGGCGGGGTCTTCCGCGACCGCTGATGCGCTCTTTTTCTCCGCTTTGGGGGCGGGGTCGCCCGCTAAGCGAGCCAAGATCCGCTTCAGCTGTTCGGGGTCGGAAGCATCTTGAGGGTGAGTCAAAGCCCGGGAGCCCAGCATCAACTGGTTGTACGGATAATCGATGCCGCTATTGAGGAAGAGGAGGCAATAGGCCCGGTTGAGGTCACGCTCGGTTTGGAAGCGATCTTCTTCTTTGCAGTGGCAGATCATCTTGAGTTCGATATAGCCATCCTGCAATCCCGAGACACCGAGATACGTCGGCAAATCGAGGGCATGGGGGCACTGCTTTTTGATATCGGCCGCGTTATCGCGGAGCAAATTTTCGACCCGGACCAAATCCTCATCGTAATCGATGTACATGAGGCAAGAGGCGATTGAGGGGTGATCCGAAAGGTTCACCACCGTCGAAATCTGCGAGTTGTTGATGATCTTGACGTTGCCGGCCGGATCGATGATCTTGGTCGTGGTGAGGCCGATCTCTTCAATCGTGCCGCGGAAATCATCCACCACCACGATATCGCCCACTTTGTATTCATCTTCAAAGACGATGTTTAATCCGGCAATGATATCGCTGATGAGCGACTGGGCACCAAGCCCGATAATGAGTCCGATAATACCAGCCGAGAGGAGCAAGGAATTGCTATCGACCCCCCAGACCGCAATCACGAGCAAGATCGTCACAATGAGGCCGGCGTATTTGATGAAGGAAGCGATCAGCTTCAGCATCGTGGCCGCTTTGCGGGACGTGGTCGGAAGATGGAGCAGGATGAATTGAACGATCCGGCTGATCCCCAAAATAAAGAACAAATAGAACAAGGATCCAACGATCCGGGGCCAAATGTCAGGCCAGCCCCCGCTGATCGCGACGGAAAGCTTCAAGCATTTCCCTAGGCTCATCCCTGGGATCAAACTATCCCCGAATAAGACAAAGACGAAGAAAGCGATCGCCACAATCCAGAAAGCGACCCGGAGAAAGAAGTTGACCTTCCCCTTCTTGCCAAGGTTCTTCCACCATAAGGCAAGTTTCGACGACGACTGAGGATGTTCCATATGCATCCCTCCTTTAATAATAGAGAGCAAGCTCTCCGAGGATGACCGGATCCGTTGAAATCGGATCAAGGCTCCCCGCTGTTCCTTGGTCCGAGGTTCCATAGATGGAGCAACGGATCGAATAGCCTTTGGTGAACTCCGACAAGTCGAGGCTCTGCACGGCCGTGTAGGGCGCGGTTAAAGTTATCTTTTTGGTGAGAACGCCATTGCTGATGGTTTCATCGGTTCCGGCCGTCGTTTTGGTGGTATTGCCGACTAAGACCACATAGAAACCCTTATCGGTTTGAATGTGGTTATTGGGATCGGTGAAGGTCAAAGTTAAGCTGGCGGTGTTACTCGCATAATCGACCGTGGCCACTCCGCTAATGGACGGCGCGGTGTCGGTTCCGGTCTTGATGCTACCCTCATAAATGATCGCTTTCGAGTAGCCGGTCCCACTCGCGGTGAGCTGAACCGCATAGGTGACCTCGGTATGGAGATAACGCCAAGTCCCGGTAATGGTTTGCTGGTAGATCGGATTGCCCTTCGAATCGGTATCGGCTGTCTTATATTGATCTTCGAGGGCGAGAGTAAAATCGGTCGTCCGTTCATCGGTCCCGTAACTGGCTTCGGCGGTGAGGTTCACCGCTTCAACATAACGGACGGTGAAACTGTAGGAGAGGTCATTGCTCGGGCACGAAAGAACCGGCGAAACGACGGTCGGAATTTCGGTGGTCATGACGCTGGTGGTCGCAATGGTGTTCAGCGGATACGTCGCATCGGACATATCAATCTTGAGGGTGTAGGTCGTTCCCGAGGTTAAGCCATCGAAAACGCCCGAGATATCGGACTCATAATAGGTGTTGCCGTATTCGTCGTAACTGCCGGCGCGCTTATCCTTATCCCGGAGCGGAATCACGAAAGACTGGCTGGTGGAATCGAGACTCACGATCGCGGTGGTTTCTCGGATGTAGCGGAGATGATAGGTGAAGGCGACGGTGGTCGGAGAAGGGGTCGAAGTCGACGAAACGACGACCGGGGTCGTGAGCTGGCTGGTGGCGAGCGCCGAGGAAGAATAGAGAACAAAGCTCGGGACGTGCTCCGAAGAGACGCTCACGGTAATCGGATAGGTTTGATTCTCAGTGAGACCGGTGAAGTCTTTTTGGAAGAGAGTGTGGTTGATCACCCGTTCATTTTGATCGGTCGATCCGGTCGCACTGCTGTCGTAAGTGAATTCCATCGTTTCGCTATCGGTTCCATCCGAAACGACGACGCTAATCGTCTCAACATAGGCGACTTCGAATCCGCAAAGAATATTGTTGGAGGATGGGGTGACGTTAGCGACCGCGAGGGCCGTCTTGGTAAACGGATTGGTCTTGATGGTTTCGCTATGGAGACTCGTTGCGGGGAATAAGGCCGAAGAAGCGGTGATATTGAGGGGGTAAGACGTCTCCGGAGTTAATCCGGTGAACGAGGAACTGATCGGGCAAGCGTAAATCCGCTTACCGGACGGATCGGTTTGATCAGTCGCGTAATCCGGATTGATGAGGAGGGTGTAGTTCTGTTTGGTCCCGTTGAAGTCAACCACCACCGCCGTCTCTTCCACGTATTGGAAGGAATAGGTGTAGACATAGGAAGTGTCGAGCGGCTTCGAGGTCGTCATCGTTAAGACTGGGGCAGAGAAGGCTAAGGTCGAAACCCCTTGGGAAACGAGGTCTTTATCGGTGTGATCGCTCGTTGCGTGAATCACAAAATTCCCGAGGGTGGCCGGCGTAAGACCGCTCAAGGTGTCGCTAATGGAATCTTGATAAATCGGCCGGTTAGAAACATCAACCGCCGCGGTCTTTTTGTCCGCATCCAAGGCGAGGGTAAAGGTCTTGCTGTAAGTCCCATAGCTCACCGATAAGGTGGTCGCTTCCACGTAAGTGAAGGTATCGGCGTAAGCCAAGGTCGTATCGGTCGGAGTCAACGTGGAAGACTCGATTCGGGCATCGTGGAACGCCAACGTCGAAGCGGCGATCGGATCATACTTGGTCTCGGGGAAAGTCGGGGAAACCACCGAAAGATGGCAGATGTAGGGGGTCCCTGGTTTTAGGTTCGAGAAGGTCCCTTCCACGGTCGTATCGTAAGTCGCAACCTCCGTGTTCGGAAGTAAGTGGGTGCTATCAAGCGGAAGGATTGTCGTTTGAGTCGCGGCCTCCACATCGTTCTCGGTTAAGCTCACCACCAGCGAGCATTTCTGGAAATAATCGATATTCGTCTTAAAAGAAACCGTGGTATCGAGCGGAGTCACCGTGGTATCAAAGAAGACCGGGGTCGCCTTTTTCGTTTCCTCGGCGCTCGCGGCCGAGATAGTCGTGCTATAAAGGGTAGTCTGACCTAGGGTTGAATTCGCCGTGACCTTGAAGGTATAAGCCGCCCCTTCGATCAATTGGTCAAAATAACCTTCGATGAGTTGGGAATAGGATGGAGCCGCGCTTGAAGCAAGGGACGTATCTAAGGAAGTGACCGCACTAGAAGAACCATCAAATGCCCGATCGATCGCCTTGGCCGAGCCTTCGGTAGTATCCACCACCAAGTCATAATCTTGGCTTCGACTCTCATCGAGGTTCGTGAGAGAAAGATGGAGGACGTTGGCCGTAGAATATTGAGCGTTAAAGGAATAGGAAAGCACCGTCCCCGTCATATCGACGCTGATGTCATGGAGAACGGGATTATTCGCGAGCATCGGGGAGGCGACAACCGCCACTGCCACCACGATCGCCGTGACCGCGCCACCCGTCACGGCCCCACCGACCGCTGCCGTCGTAGCACTGCTTGAGGCCGCGCTAGCCGCGGAAGAAGAAGCGCTCGCCGAGGAAGAAGCGGCACTCGAGGAAGAGCTCGCTGAAGATGAGGAGTGTGAATTCGTCGAATTCGTGGTTTGGGAATTGCTGGAATCCGCCCGAGATTTATTGTCTTTTTCGCCCGAATCGTCCTCGCTATTGCCATCGTACGACCAGTCGCGGTTACTGGCCCCCGAAACATAGGTATTCTCCTGAGGGTGATCAAAGTATTCATCAGGACACATGATCAATTCCCTCCTAAGTAGTTATTGAGCGCCGAAGTAATCGCGGTCTTCGCCGTCGCTAAAGCTGCATCGGAGTTCGTAACATAGGTCGCATAGGTTGGGTCGGTCGAAATCTTGTTCACGTAATCGACCTCAGCCGTGATGACGGACCATAAGGAAGTGCGATACATATCGCTCAAAGATGCCATCGGCGGAACGATAGTGCTATTGACCCAATTGACCAAGGATCGGGCATTAGTTTCGCCATAGCGGTATTCCTTGAGAATGAGCTCCAAATCGGTTTGGTTCGCTTTGAGGGTAGCGGCTGTGGTCGTGGAGGCATAGATATCAGTACTTTTTAAGGTCGAAACGACGAGAGCAATCGCCGCGCTGGTCCGGGCCGAATCGCTATTAAGAGCGAGCGCGGGTACCGAAACGAGAAGAGATTGGAGTTCGATTTCGTTCGAATAGGCTTGAGCGATCAGGGCGTAGGAGTTATCAAAATACGTCGGACCATAGATTGCCGAGGCGGTTCCGGTGAGCCGGCTATAGAGTTCATCCGCGACGCTTTGAAGGCCAGCGAGCAAATCTCCGGTCGCGCTCGTTAAAGCAACGTTATCCTGAAATTCTTTGTAACTTTCGACCTCGGCGTGGAGGGTTTTTCCCGCGGTGGCGGCTAAAGTGGTAAAGCTCGTTAACGCCATCGGGGCGGTCCCGGCCGCGCTCACGGATCCACTGCTGCTCGTCGGGGCATCCCGAATATAAAGTTGATAGGCCGTCGTGACCGCGAGGCTCGGCAAGAAATTGAGACTGGTATTTTTGAACGTGCCGCTATTTTGCCAAGTGAAGAAGTCACCCGAAAGATAAGAAGCGTCGAGGGTGGTCGAGGCGGGAACAAGTGCATATTCGAGGCTGGTGTAGCCCGTCGAAGAAACGGAAAGATCCAGTTCATCATGATAAAGGGCGTCCACGCTCATGTCGGCGGTGAGTGAGGCCTTAGCCGCCGAGGCGGTCGCCGCTCCTCCGGTGAGAACCTTGCGGCTCACCACGCTCAGGCTCACCGTATCGGAGGCATAAGTCGCGGTCGAATTGTAGGTGCCGAAAGTGAAGGTCGATCCGTAAAGAGAATAAGTCGAGGACGTATTCTTGGTCCCAGTGTAGAAGTTCAGCCCCACCGTCCCATCCGAATACTGGAAAGGGGTCAAAGAGGTATAGGTGAACGTCCCTTCGCTAAAGGTGCCCGAAATCGTATAGATTTCCGAAGAACGAAGCCCGACGATGCGATCGGTTTCGTAATCGATTGTCGGCGTTGGGGTCGCGGCTTTATAGATTCCAGTAGTATCGGTGAATAAGGCTTCATAGGCGGTTTTGGCCGTGCTATAGGTCGTGACGATCGCTTTAGAAGCATCGCCAGTAAACACAACACTAGGAACGTAAAGGAACGAGAGCCGTTCCGGCATCGAAAGCGATTGGAAGGCGCTTTGAGCCGCCGGGCCCGTCGTGAAGGTTCCGCTATTAAGAGCATTCGCAAAATTGAGGACGGAATAATAAGACGTTGAAGTCTTCGAGAACTTCCAGCATTTGAGGTTAGCCAAGGTCTGGTCGCTTGAGTTGAAGGCCATCGAACTCTCGACGCTCGGGGTATTGGTATCGGCCATATAGAAGCCGCCGAGCATCACATTCTCATACACGGTCCCTTCGTTTTGAACGAGGGCGAGATGAGTGTAGTCGCTGGTGGAGGAATCGACGAAAGTAATGTCGTAGCTGGAGCCCGATGGGGTCGCGCAGACCGCTTTGCCATCGTTGGGACTGATGAGTTGGGGCGAAGTCGCCGTTCCGTAATAGAGAGTCCAGAAGCAACCGCCGAGTTCTTGAAGCTGCTGAGAAGTTAAGGCATACGGGTCGTCGCTATTCTCAATCCGAAGGCGTTTGGTCTTATAGGTTTGACTCCCGTAGGTGTGGGAAAGGAAATACATCCAGGAGTTGCCCGAAGCATCATGGCCGGGGTTACCAAAGAGGAAATAAGAACCATCAGCATCGGCGGAACCAATCGTGGTTCCGATGGCCAAAGGACTATAGGTGGTGCTGCTCGCGGCCGGCTCAAGAGGTTTAACCGAATCCGACCCCACCACGCCACACGCCACCATCGAAAGTCCGAGCAGCAAGGTAAGGATGATTTTGCTGGGCGGAATCAGGTTCTTTTTGCGGAGGGCCGAAAACAATCTCATAACGTCGATAATTATACGTTTCTTTAGGGATGAGAAAAGGAATAATTTTCTCTCTTGCCTTTAGGCAATCTCAAAAAAGAAAGTCCGGATGGCTTCCTCATCAAGCCGTGTCAATACATTCTGACATTTTTCAATCGGGGCAGTCCTGAGATTGCTCCCGATAAAAAAGCGCCTTCCCCCTTGAAGAAAAGGCGCTAGTAAGAAAACGAATCGGTTTTTATTTGGCCGAAGAATAATCCGCCATATTCATATAGATCGGGTCGCAGCTGCTCCAACTGAAGTGATGGTCGGTTTTGGCAACGAACGGGGTGTTCACGGAGGAGACCATCATCGTTCCCGATGGGGTGAGCTTGATCGTGGTCGGTAGATACTTATAAAGGAGTAATCGGCGTGGAAGGCTTGAATTTTCTTCCCTTACTCCACCGCTTGGGCTTGGCTAATCGAATCGCCGCAAGCCGCTAATAAGGAAACCATGAGTAAACTCGGCAAAATGACGTGTTGTTTCTTCATAATAAAATCAACTCCTTTATCGGCCAATATAAAGCAGATATCCCTTAAAACAATCGAACGTTTTTCAGTTTGGCTCTCCGTGAGAATGCCTCCGCGTTTTTTGGAATAAGAAAAGCCCCGCCGTGAGGCGAGGCTAATGATCGGAAGCAGGCGAGGATTATAGTCCGAACTTCTTGATGTCTTCCCAGCGGCCCTTCGCGTACTTCTCGCACTTGGTGAGAAGTTCTTCCGCGTGGTCGGGGTTAACGACAGGAAGTTGGGAGAAACGAGTCTCGTGCATCACGAAGTCGCGAAGCTTGGTGAAGTCCGGTTCCGGGCAGTCGAGCTGTAAGGCCGGTTTTCCTTGGTCAAGCAAACGCGGATCGTAACGGAAGGTCGTGAAGTAGCCACAAGCGACGGCATCCTTCTCTTCCTTGATCGAATTGACGAGGCCGCCTTTGATGCCTTGGTTCACGCACGGGCAATAGCAGATCACAAGGGACGGGCCATTGTAGGACTCGGCCTCTTTGAGCGCTTGAATCGCCTTCATCGGGTTAGCGCCTAAGGCAATCTGAGCCACATAGACGTGCTTGTAGGACATCGCCATGAGGGCGAGGTTCTTCTTCGCTTCCTTCTTGCCAGAAGCGGTGAACTTATTGATCGAGCCGGTCTGCGAGGACTTCGAAGCCTGGCCGCCGGTATTGGAATAGACCTCAGTATCGAGAACGAGGACATTGACGTCGCCTTCGCTCGCGAGGACATGATCGAGTCCGCCGTAACCGATATCGTAGCTCCAGCCATCGCCGCCGATGATCCAAACCGATTTATCAATGAGATCACGGTAGTAATTCCGAAGTTCCTTGATCGCGACGTTCTTGCTCTTCTCGACCCCTTCCATCAGTTCAGGGACGATACCCCGGACAACTTCGCGGGCCTTGATGTTCGCAAGGTACTTCTCGATAAGAGCCTTGAGTTCAGGTTCGACATCTTCAGCGGCTTCCGCAGCTTTCAAGATCCGAACGATGTTCAGCATCTTGTAGTCGGTCGCGATCCGCATGCCATAGCCGTATTCGGCGTTATCTTCGAATAAGCTGTTGGCCCAAGCGACACCATTGCCATCCTTATCGGAGACGAACGGAGTGAGCGGGGTCGAGCCGCAATAAATCGAGGAGCAGCCGGTGGCGTTAGCGACCAGCATGTCTTTGCCGAAGAGTTGGCTCACGAGGCGGTAGTACGGCGTTTCGCCGCAGCCGGCGCAGGAACCCGAGATCTCCATGTAGGGCATCAAGAATCCGACGCCCTTCACGGTATTGGTCGGGAACTTATCGCTCTTATAAGCGACGTGCTTATAAAGGTAATTGGCTCCATCTTCTTGGGCGAATTGAGACTTGGCTTCGACCATCTTGAGGGCGAAGTGGTCATTGTTGGCCGCTTTCGCCGCCTTATTGGCCATACATTCGGAAGCGCAGAGTCCGCATCCGACGCAGTTTTCCGGCGAGACTTGAATCCGGAATTGTAATCCGGCAACCGCGGGTCCACCGACCGCCGGTTTAACCGCGGACTTCACGATTTCCGGGGCCGCCTTTAATTCGTCGGCGTTCAGTAAGAACGGACGGATCGTGGCGTGCGGGCAAACGAAGGCGCATTGGTTGCATTCGATGCAATATTGCGGATTCCATTGCGGAACCTGATCCGCGATCGCCCGTTTCTCGGTGAAGGTGGCGTTGTTTTCCATCGTCCCATCGAGGAGTTCGAACTTGGTGAATTCGGAAGTCGGAATATCATCGCCATCGAGTTCGCCGACGACGTTGACATATTCATCATAGTAAGGATCGCCAACTTCGGTGTGCTTACGGCCCGAGGGGAGCTTAGCCCAAGCGGGATCAATCTTGATCTCGCGGAGGCCTTCGGCGCCCGCATCGATGGCTTTGTAGTTCAGCTCGACGACGTCCATGCCTTTCTTCTGGTAGGACTTCAGCGCGAACTTCTTCATCCAAGCGACCGCTTCATCATATGCCATGATGGATTCGTTGAGCTTGAAGAAAGAAGCCTGCAGGGTGGTGTTGGTGTGACGGCCCATCCCGATTTCAGCCGCGATCTTGTTGGCGTTAATGACGTACATCTTGGCGTGTTTGGTGGCAAGAAGGTACTTCATCCGATCCGGCATGGACTTCACGAGAGTCGCGTCGTCCATATCGGTATTGAGTAAGAAGGTTCCGCCCTCTTTGAGGTTGTTGACCATGTCGAAGCGGAAGATGTAGGTATCGAGCGAGCACGAGACGAAGTCCGCGTTCTTGACATAGTAAGTCGAATGGATCGGCTCCTTGCCAAAGCGTAAGTGCGAACGAGTGACGCCGCCGGCCTTGCGGGAATCGTACTGGAAATAAGCCTGAGCATACTGATGGGTCGCGTCGCCAATGATCTTGATTGAAGACTTATTGGCCGAGACGGTGCCATCGCTTCCTAAGCCATAGAAGAGGC
>Ga0160425_1000734_pt1 | contig 38462 bp, 27 predicted proteins | sample BioMet8_FD_108193 | JGI IMG/M metagenome (GOLD analysis project Ga0160425, IMG submission 108193) | Microbial communities from bioreactor (seeded with sewage sludge) at Lawrence Berkeley National Lab, California, USA - Biofuel... | ecosystem: Engineered > Bioreactor > Anaerobic > Unclassified ...
ATAGGCAGGCAGTAAAAACTGCTTGCCGGATTTGCCGTTCCCCGCACAGCCCCGGTGTAAGCCCGGCGCAGTTCCGTGATGCCGCGTCTTAGAACTTTCGCTCCAATAACTGTGTTTGGTTATATTGAGCATTCTGCGGTGCGTCCGGCGCGCCAGTAAGGCGCGCCGGACCGGTTGTCATGCTATAACGCGGATAACGTCGTACGCGCTCACATCGCCGGAAAGGGCCTTCCTGGCCTGGGCGGGATTGCGGCAGACGAGGGCGCGTACCGTCTTGCCGTTTACTTCCATCGTCAGCTCCTCCGCCTCGCTTCCGACCATCCAGCCGAAGCCGGCAAACAGCGGCGCGCAGGGATTTTCGGTCTCTTCAAGGCCCAGAGAGTCCGGCGCGGTCTCACCGCGGCGGGTGGGATCTGCTCCGGTGCGCTTGAGGATGCGGAAAAGCTCCCTGGCGTTATAAAAGATAGCTGCGGCGCCGGTTCTTTTTGCCTCGTCGGCCAGAGAATTTTGTGCACTGACTACAAGGCGCATTGCCGGGTCCTTCTCCAGCGCCTTTGCAAACACCGTCTGAGCGGAATCGTAAAACACAAAATCGCCCTTGAGCTCCGGAAAGCTGTGCTCCAGAAAAGTCTTGGCAGCGGGATCGTTGGCGAGAATGGCCGGGGCTTTTTTGCGGCGGCGGACAAGCTTGCCCGCGGCTTCCCCGGCGGCAAAGGCCTCCGCCTCGGCCGCGTCGTACACCCTGTCGATACCCAGCTTTTTCAGCGCTGCGACCACGCTGCCCAGCTTCAGGCTTCCATCGGGCGCGCCGTAGAGACGTCCAAGCTCAGGCAGGACGCTGCCGTCCAGCAGCACGGCGGTGGCCGTATCGTATGAATGGCCGAAATAGACGATTTCGTCCTTGTGCTCGCGCATATACACCGCTCCGGTGGGGCACACGTCCACGCAGCGGCCGCAGCGGATGCAGGCGCTCTCGGCAAGATTTGCCGCCGTGGTCACGCCCACCACCTGGCCCTTTTCCATTTTTACCATGCCCAGGACGCCCACGGCCTGCGTATTTTTGCACACGTCGGCGCAGCGGCGGCATTTGACGCACTTGTTGGGGTTGCGGATTATGACGTCTGTGCTGTCGTCCACGAGAAAATCATATTCGTGGATATCGAAGGGCAGCTCGCTGATGCCGAATTCTCTGGCAAGGGCCTGCAGCTCGCAGAAGCCGTCGCGCACACAATCGCAGAAAAAGCAGTTTTCACATATTTTCGGGTCCAGGTCCTCAATGCGGGAGCCGCCCACTCTGGCGCAATGGTGGCACTCCACGGTGTGCTGGCGGAACATTTCCGTCAGCGCCGTCCTGCGCTCATCGAAGAGCTCCGGCGAATCTGTGGTAACGTCCATGCCCTCCGCGGCCTTGGTGGCGCAGGCGAGCTTTTCCTTGTCCTCGCCCGCGATCCTCACAGCGCACAGACGGCAGGCCGCATGAGGACCCATGCCCTCGTAAGCGCACAGGGTGGGGATGCGGACGCCTGCGGTCTTCGCCGCGTCAAGAACAGTCGTCCCGGCAGGAACGGAAACAGCCTTGCCGTTTATGGTCAGTGTTATGTTTTTCATGTCTCCCACCTCATCAAACAGCTTCGATCCGGCACTTTACAAAGCGCACGGTCGGGTTTCCGGTGATTTCGTCCATGTCTTTCCAATAGGTGATCTCGTTGGCGCTCTGGCCCTCGACCTCGCCCTGGAATCGTATTCCGTAGTGGTGGGGGATCATGGAGTATCCGCGGCTGACCTGATAGGTGGACTCCACGGGAGCTTCAAGCGAACCGCCGCGGGTGGTAACGCGCACCATCTGTCCGTCCCTGAGGCCCATTTTGCGCACATCGTCGGGGTTCATGGCGACCTTATAATAGCTCTGGCTGTATCTGTTCATATTGCGGTTGCGGGTCATGGCGTTCAGGCCGTCTTCAGAGTGGCGTCCGGAGGAGATGACAAAGGGGAACTCCTCGGTGGGGGCGATGGCTTCTGCCTCCTTTTCTGGGGTGATGGCCTTGAGTCCCTCGTTGACCTCGTCGCAGTAGAGATGTATCTTGTGATCCTTGGTCTTTATGTGCTGCCGGATGTAATTTTCGGGATGCTCCACATCCGCCACAGCAATGACGGCGCCCTCCGGGTGGTCGATGACGGCCTGATAGGCGGCATCGCGTTCAAAGAGCTCCTTAAGTTTGGGCAGCTTGTCCAGACGGGGATGGCAGCCCAGCGGCTTGTAGCCCGCCTTTGCCACCAGTCCGTCGGCGATGGGCGAAGTGAGCAGCGCCGCCCAGGCGACGCCCTTGGTGGGCGCGCCCCAGGCGCGGCCCAGAGTCTCGCCCACTATGGCGGGGAGCAGCGGAAATTTGTCGGCATGGCTGGCAGTCCAGAGTATCAGCTTTCCGAAATATGCCATGCGGTCGCCGGTCTCCACAGCCTTTTTGCCAGCGTCGTACAGCCACTGGGGCAGCTTGGGGATGGCGCCGCTGGCCTTGGCGATGTCCAGGATGACCTCGGCGCTGTCGCGTCTCTCGGCGATCTGCCTGGTGATGACCGGAGGGCGGACGGTGCAGACGCACTCGGGGTAATTGAGCTGGAAGGCGTTGAAGGCGTAGCGCTCGAAGTTGGACTTCACAGGCAGCACATAATCCGCTGCGTCGCAGTCTTCAGTCCAGGCGATGTCCATCACCACGTAGAGGTCCAGATTTTTCAGGGCCTTTTCCACGTTGTGGGAGTCCGGATAGGAGCGCATGGGACTGCCGATGCCGCGGATGGCGGCGCGGATTCGGTCGTGATGCTGCGAGAGCATCTCCGGCGGCATGGAGCACGATGGGTAGGTGCCCAGCACGGGGAAGGAACCGGTCTCGCGGGTGCGCCAGACCTTGGGACTGTTCTCGTCGGAGAAATTGCCGCGGGTGGCCCAGAGCTCCGGCACGATGCAGCAGCCGGGCACCAGTGCCACGCCGCAGATGACGGCCAGCGTGATTATAAGGTAGCTGTTTAAAGTGCTGTGACGGCCGCAGAAGAGACCCAGATCCTGATGCAGGCCCCATTTGCGGGTGGTGAGTATGCGGCAGAACTCCTCCATCTGGGCATAAGGTACCTGGCAGACCTCGAAGCTCTTTTTGATGTCCACGCCGCGGTACATCTCCCTGGCCCTGTCGAAGTCTCCCACGTACTTCTCTATATATTTTTTGTCCTCCCAGCCATTGTCCAGGATCATGGCTATCAGGGCGCGCAGCAGCAGTGCGTCCGTACCGGGACGGGGCATAATGTGCATGTCCGCCATGCGGGCCGTCTCGCTCATGCGGGGATCCACGTCGATGAGCATTCGGTTCGGATCCTCAGACGCATTGCGTATGGCGGCGCGGGCCCCGGCGATCTGATGGGTCACGAAGGAGTTGCTGCCCCAGAAGATGACCACCTCAGCATTGACGTCGTCCGGTTCCAGAAAGCAGACCTGGTCGCCGAAGATCTTGCCGTGGCTCCACCAGTTGCCCATGAACTCAAATCCGATGGGGTTGAACATATACTGTCCGCCCAGGCCCTCTATCAGTGGGCGCAGAAACACCAGCTCGCTCTGGTCGCCGCCGGAGGCGCCGCCGATGCCGCAGACAGCGCGGGGGCCGTAGGTGTCCACGATGTTGCGCAGCCGGTAGCTGATCTCGCTGATGGCCTGATCCCAGCTGATGCGCTCAAACTTGTCGCCTATGCGCTTCATGGGGTAATCCAGACGGTCGCCGTGTTCCACTAAATACTTGCTGTTGCGGCCCTTGCGGCAGCAATAGCCGTGGGAGCGGGGGCTGGTCGCGTCAGGCCGGCAGGAGACGACCCTGCCTTCCTCCACTTCCACGTCCAGCCCGCAGCTCACGCCGCAGACCGTGCACTGTGTTTTCTTCCATTCACTCATAAAATCCTCCCTTGTGCCGAAATCCAAATTTCTTTTCACACGGAAGGCCGGACCGTTTCCGGTCGAACCCTGATGGGCGCTCTTACCCATGGCCTTGTGCCATATCCCAGGACTTAGGCAGTCCGGCTCGAAATTTGTGAATAGTTTGTCATACTGATCCAGTAGGTTATATTATAGCTTTACAGCCTGTTAAACGCAACTGTTTTATAGCTGCGGCAGACTGTCCCCGGGCCAGCGGTCCGTTTGGGGCGGTCCTCATTTTTCAATGTTGTCGAAGGCCTTTACCACGCCCTCGGAAAGGCAGTAGAGAAGATCCGCCGCCTTTTCGTCAGAAAGAGAAAAGCCGTCGGTTATCCATTGCCGGATGACGCTGATGTTGCCCATGATGAGGAACTGTGAAAAATACGGCATCAGCTCCGATGAGTACAGCTCCGGATCGGCGGTGCTGAGCTTTTTCAGCACGCAGGCCATGAATTTGTTCTGAAAATTCATGCCCGACCCTGAGGTCAAAAGCAGGGACAGGATGGCGCCGTTGCGGCGAACAAACGCCGCCAGCTCCACAAGATACTGTCTTCCGCCCTTTTCCGGGCTGATTTTTCCGATGAATTCGTCAGCCTGCCGGATTATGTCGTCCTCTATCTCGTCAAGCAGCGCGTATTGGTCGGCATAGTGCTGATAGAAAGTGGAGCGGTTTATCCCGGCGGAGGAGCATATCTCCTTGACCGTTATGCGGGTTATGGGTTTCTGTTTCAAAAGCTCCTCCAGTGTTTCCTTCAAAAGCAGCTTTGTTATTCGCACTCTCTGATTTTCTCCGTCCATGACAGTTTTCTCCTCCCTGCCGCAAATCCGACACGTGCGCCGGTGTGTGTTGCAAACACCGCGCGTCAAAAACATCTGTCGGTTGTAAACCCAACACTGTGTATATTATAATGCTGTCAGAACCTATCGTCAAGGAGGCGCAGTCATGGAAAAGCTTTATATCGTCACCGGCGCAGGCGGCCATCTGGGCGGCACCGTGGTGCGGCTGCTGTCTCATATGGACTGCACCGTGCGCGGACTTGTGCATCACGCCGGCGGGCTCCCCGAATACGTAAACGCGGCATACTATACCGGCGATGTTACGCGCCCGGAAACTCTGGAGCCCCTCTTTGCCGGTACGGAGGGCATGGAGGTCATCGTTATCCACGCCGCCGGGCTCATAAGCATTGAAGAGGACGTGACGCCCGAGCTTTACACCGTGAACGTCCTCGGCACCAAGAACATCCTTGACGCCTGCACGGCGCACAACGTAAAACGGCTGGTTTACGTCTCCTCCGTCCACGCCATCCCGGAGGCGCCGGACATGGGCACGATAACCGAGGTGGCGGGCTTCTCCCCCGACGCTGTCACCGGAGCCTACGCCCGCACCAAGGCCGAGGCCACCCGGGCCGTTATTGATTCGGTGAGCGCAGGGCTTGACGCCGTGATAGTCCACCCCTCCGGCATCATAGGTCCTTACGACAGCGGAAAAAACTATTTGGTGCAGATGATAGCGGACTACATATCCGGCGCGCTGCCCGCAGGCGTTAACGGCGGCTACGATTTTGTGGACGTGCGGGATGCGGCCATGGGCTGCATACTGGCCGCCGAAAAGGGCCGCAGGGGCGAGTGCTACATACTTTCAAACCGCTACTGCACCGTGCGGGATCTGTTCGGCTACATACGGCTGGTGGTAAAGGGGCATAAGAAGCCCTGCGTACCCATGTGGCTGGCAGCCGGGGCAGCGCCGCTGGTGGCGGCATACTGCCGGGCCGCGCGCAAGCGGCCGCTATATACCAGCTACGCTCTGCACACTCTGCAAAGCAACGGCATTTTCTCCCACGACAAGGCCACCCGGGAACTGGGTTATACGCCCCGGGATCTGAAGTCCACCGTGGCCGACACGGTAAAATGGCTGAAAGCGGCCGTGCCGCAAAAGTAAATGTTTGTTCAGGCGGCAAACTAACTGAAATTTACCTTCAAGTTTTCAAAAGGGTGACTGTTCTTTTCGCAAAAAGAACAGTCACCCTTTTGAAATCACCCTAAGAAAAGGCTGGATGCAAAATCTCGGATTTTCCTTTCTTTTGCGCCCTTGGTTTTGAGCTTGTACGACACACCAGGCGCTGCTTAAACGTAAATGGCTCCGCTGGCGCTTCGCCCACCCGCTATAATAATGGGCGCTTGCGTCAATTATCGCAGAAGAACAGACTCATGCCGACAAGCCAGCCTGCTATTGTCGCGGGCAAAGCGAGCAGCGGAGCCTACTTGGATTATGCACGGCTCAGAGCGGCGCAGGGCTTCAGGTCATGGCGGAAATGAGTGATTAAGACTACGACAGCAGGCCGCCCACAGCCCTTTCTTGGAGAGGATACAAAGGGGATGCGAGCCGGAACGCCGCCTGCGGCGGATGCAGCGACGGTGAGCATGGGTAGCGGTCGGCAAGCGCAAACAAAGTGATGCGCGAGCCGGGCACCGCAACCCGGACGCGCCTTTCTTTCCACAGAAAGGAAGGCGCGTCCCTTTGAAAAAGCGGCAGGGCGGATTTCTCCGCCCTGCAAATTTCAGTTACCGGTATTTCTGTGCCCATCAGCCCAGAAGGACCTCCAGGGCTGTGGCCGCCATGGCCTTGGCCGCGGTGTGCAGCAGCCCGTGGGCAAAGTCGGAATCCACGACCTCAACAAAGCGCTCATCGTGGGTGTCCGCCGATGTATAGTCCCTGGTGCCCATATAGCAGTAGCAGGTGGGGCAGGCATATGACACGTTGCCGATGTCGGAGGAGCCCGCCTTGTAAACGCTGCCCGGCGTGAATTCAGTCACGCCCAGGCTTTCAAGGTTACGGCGCATTTTTTCCGCCAGGAAAGGATCCTGCCGCACGTCGTAATAGGTGTTTTCGCTGCGGACTATGTCCAGCCTGCAGCCGGTCATCAGCGCCGCGCCCCTGGCGCAGTTGTTCACTCGCTCGATGACCTGCTCCAGATAATCCTTCTGTCCCGCCCTGACGTAATACTGCATAACGCAGTGGTCGGGCACGATATTGCAGGCCGCGCCGCCCTGGGTTATTATGCCGTGGAGCTTCACATCCGGCGTCACGTGCTGACGCAGGGCATTTATGCCCGCAAAGGTGAGGTTGCAGGCGTCCAGCGCGTTTATGCCTTCCTCCGGACTGGAGGCCGCGTGGCTTGCCCTGCCGGTAAATGTATAATAAAAATCGCACATGGCCAGCTCGTGCGGCTCCACGTTGTTGTTCGGCCCCAGATGGAACTGGAACGCGGCGTCGATGTCGTCAAAGACGCCTGCCTTCGCCATAGTTACCTTGGCTCCCAGATTTTCCTCCGCCGGAGTACCCAGCCAGACGATCTTCCCCTTAAAGTCCGGCTTCACAGCCTTCAGCGCGGCGCAGGCCGCCAGCGTGGAGGCGGCGATCCAGTTGTGGCCGCAGGCGTGGGCAAGACCTGAGCCGTCGGGAGAATTTTTATATCCCGGCAGGGCGTCATACTCCGCCAGAAAAGCCACTGTTTTCCCGCCTTCGTCTCCGTATTCGCAGCGGAAGGCGGTGTCCATGCCGCAATAGGGCATCCCCGCGGAAAAGCCCAGCCGGGCGGCCTCCTCCGCAAGAAATTTTGCGGAGACATACTCCTGTCCGCCTATCTCCGGGTGCTGAAAAATATATTTGCTCACCCGCTCCGCCTCCGGGGCAAATTCGTCCTCGGCAGCAAAAAGCTTCTTTTTTAATTGGGAAATATCCATTTATTGAAACTCCTCTATTTATACAGCGCCGCGAATTCCTCCAGGCACAGGCCCTTGTCCATTATATACGTGGCGGCCTCCACGCCCACATAGCGGAAATGCCACGGTTCGTAGATAATGCCCGTCACATCCTCCTTGTCCTTGGGGTAGCGAACGATGAAGCCGTACTCCTGGCAGTGCTGGCTCATCCACTGGTACAGGGCGGTATTTTCAAGACTGGAGTCCTTGAAGTCGTAGTATTTGTCCGTAATGTCGCAGGCGAGACCCGTCTGATGCTCGCTGGTGCCGGGAGGCGCCACTATCTTGGCCGCGGCTTCCTCGCCGTACTGGGCCACCTTGCGCTGGTAGAGGTAATTCTGTTCGTCATAGCTGCGGTAGCCGGAGGAAAGGCACACTGTAAGCCCCTGGGCCCGGGCCGCTGCCACAAATTTTTTCATGGCGTCCACGATGCGCTTGTCGAATTGCTGCCCCTCCAGAGAGGCAAGCTCAGGAGTATAATCTCCGATGGAATTGCCGGCGTTGGCTATCTTGTATTCCCAGCTGGTTATATCTATATCCGGCTTGTCGGAATACGGGCCAGGCGTGGGCGTGGGCGACGGCGTTGGTGTCGGCTCCGGCGACGGTGTGGGCACGGCGGTGGTCTGGGTCTTTGCGGTGTCCGTCTTGTCCCGCTGCAGCGCGGCGTTTTTCACGGATATTATGCACAGGCAGGCCAACAGCACAACTAGCACCGCTGCCCCCGCTATTATACGTATTTTTCTGTTTTTTGACATTCTCTCACCTCACGATATAAAGTTATATCATCCGCTCCCCGCCCGGTCAATCAATTTTGTTGAAGAACAGCCGCCCTTCTGCTATAATCAGTGGGCAATCCGACGACGGGAGATGAAAAGATGACCATAACCTGGTACGGACATTCCTGCTTCAAAATCGACGACGGGAACTTTTCCGCGGTGTTCGACCCGTACTCCCCCGGCAGCGTGCCCGGGCTGGAGCTGCCGCCCCTCAGGGCCGATATCTGCCTGTGCAGTCACGGTCACGACGACCACTGCTATGCCCGGGGCGTCGCGCTTTCCGGGCGGGATATCGCACCCGGTTCGGAGCTTATTTCCACCTTCCACGACGGCGTCCGGGGCGCAGAGCGCGGGAAAAACACCATGGCTCTTATAGAACTGGGCGGAGTCCGCATCCTGCACATGGGCGACATCGGCCACCCACTTTCCCCCCGGCTTATAGAAAAAATTGGCCGGGTGGACGTACTGATGATACCTGTCGGCGGGTATTATACCATAGACGCCCTTCAGGCCGCCGACATAAAGGCGGCGCTTACGCCCCGGCTAACTATTCCCATGCATTACCGCGGCGCGGGCTTCGGCTACAGTGTGCTCTCCGGTGTGGAGGATTTTGCCGCAAGATGCGGCGACACGGAATACTTTGATACGAATATAATCGAATATGAAACCTCTGCCCGCAAATGCACGGCGATACTGAAATGTCCCGTAAAAAGATAAACGCGCCCAGCGCGTTATTTGTACAAGGCAGGTACGTATATGAACAAAAGAACCGTTAACGCCATAAAGGATTTGCTCAGCGACATCATCGGCGCGGCGCTGGTTGCCGCGGCGCTGGTGATATTCACGGTTCCCAACAACATCGCTCCCGGCGGCGTGTCCGGTCTTGCCACTGCGCTGCACCATATCACGCCCATCACCATAGGCATGTGGTCGCTCATCCTGAACGTGCCGCTTTTTATTGCGGCCTTCCGCAAGCTGGGATTCCGGCCGCTAATGAACACTCTTGTCACTACGCTCCTGCTCTCCCTTTTCATCGACTGGTTCAACACCTTCCTGCCCGGATATATCAACAACGTGCTGGTGGCGGCCATGTTCGGCGGCGTCATCATGGGCGTGGGCATGGGCATACTGCTGGTGCGGGGCTCCTCCACCGGCGGCACCGACCTTCTAAGTCTTTTGATGTCTGGCAGGCTGCCGGACGTGCCCATCGGCACCTTGCTGATGTTTATTGACGGCTCCGTGGTGATATTTGCCGTGCTGATATTCAAAAACATCGACGTGGCCATGTACTCGGCCATCACCATTTTCATTTCCAGCAAGACCGTGGACTATATCATGCAGGGCGCCGACTACGCCAAGGTGATATACGTCATCACCGACAAGGGGAACGAGCTGTCCTCCATACTTCAGGCCGGTACCGACCGGGGCGTGACCCTCATCCCTGCCGTGGGCGGCTACACAGGCAAACAAAAGACCATGCTCACCACCGTGGTGCGCCGGAACAACGTATCCCATGCACTGGGCCTCATCAAGCAGTGCGACCCCGCCGCATTTGTGTATGTGGTAAACTCCACGGAGGTCCATGGCGAGGGCTTCAAGGCCTGACCGGGGCGCGGGCAAAGATATCAACAACAAGTTTGGGAGATGAACCTAATGGATACAGGCGAGCAGTGGCTTTCCTGGGCGGTTGAGCTCCAGAGTCTTGCCCAGGCCGGTCTTACATACGGAAAGGACGTATACGACCTGGAGCGTTATGAACGGATACGTGAGATCTCCGCCGAAATTATTGCCGGCAAGACAGACATCCCCCTGGAGAAAGTGAAGGATCTTTTTTGCGGAGAAACCGGCTATCAGACGCCCAAACTGGACACCCGGGCCGCAATTTTCAAGGATGACAAAATCCTTCTGGTCAAGGAAAACAACGGACGGTGGTCGCTGCCCGGCGGCTGGGTGGACGTGAATGTTTCCGTGCCGGAAAACGCCGTCAAGGAGGTCAGGGAAGAGGCGGGTCTGGACGTGAAGGCCGAGCGTATAATCGCCGTTCAGGACCGGGCCAAGCACAATCTCCCGCCCTCCGCCTGGGGCATATGCAAGGTTTTCGTTCTCTGCTCGGTTACGGGCGGACAGTTTCAGGAAAACATCGAGACCACCGGTTCCGAATATTTTTCCGAGTCGGAGCTGCCGGCTGAGCTTTCCTCCGACAAGAACACCCGGGAGCAGATCCATATGTGTTTCCAGGCATACCGGGACAAAAGCTGGGTCACCGCTTTTGACTGATTTTATAGGCAAAGGACTAAAAATACTTTTTTGACAGCCACGCAAAAAATTCCCCCGCCTGCAGGCGGGGGAGTTTTTGCAATACGCTATCAGCCTTCCGGCTCTGTCATAAGCTCCTCTGAAATTCTTTTCAGCATCGCGGCCAGCTTTTCCGTATCCTCTCTGGAAAAGCTCCCCTCTATGCGGTCTGTCACCGACTTGACGTAGCCGCGCATATGACCGGTGTATTTATAATACTTGTCCGACAGAACAAGATGATACTCTCTTCTGTCCGTAGTGGAATTCTGCTTTTCTATGTAGCCCTTTTTGATAAGGCTGTTCACCTTATAGGTGGCGTTGGACTGAGAGATGTTCAGAAAATCCGCAAACTGTCCGATGGTGGGCTCGTTGAGCTCGTGGATTACCTCCACTGAGAAAGCCTCCATAGCCGACAGAGAGCCCTCGCGTTCCTTCACCATCTCAAATATCCTGCGGAAAAATTCCATCACGAATTTGTCGTAGACGCTCATAAAGCTCTCTTCAAGCATATTCTATACCCTCCGGCTCGTTTCTGATTTGTTGTCATTATACCGTAAACGGGGCCTGTTTGCAACTCTAACAAAACCAGCGCCGATGAAAAAAGACGCGTTTTGCCAAACGCGTCTTTTTAGTGTCATTTTTTCTTTTTTCCGAAAATGCCGCCGGAGGAATGGCTCTCGGATATCTCGTCGCCCATGGAGGCCGCAAACTGGCGCAGCAGCTCCTTCTGGGAGGCTGTCAGGTTCTTTGGCACGCCGACCTTCACGGAGACGAACTGATCGCCCCGGCCGCTGCCTCTGAGATAGGGTATGCCCTTGCCGCGCATGCGGAACACAGAGCCCGTCTGGGTACCCTCCGGGATTGAAAGCTTGACGTTTCCGTCCAGGGTGGGAACTTCGATGTCGCCGCCCAGCACCGCCTGAGCGTATGGGATCTCCTGCTCCAGGATGACGTTGGCGCCGTCCCGGTCGAAACGGGCGTGAGGCCGCACGATGATATACACCAGCAGATCGCCGTCCGGGCCGCCGTTTGCACCGGCGTTGCCTTGTCCCCTCACGGAGACAGTCTGGCCGTCGTCGATGCCGGCGGGTATGGTCACGTTGATCTTGTGCTGCCTGCGCACGCTCCCCATCCCCTTGCAGGACGGGCAGGGCTGGTGGATTATCTTGCCGGTGCCCCGGCATTTCTGGCAGGGCGCGGAGGACTGTACCATGCCGAAGGGGGTGCGCTGAGTCGTGCGCACAGCGCCGGTCCCGTGGCAGTCCGGGCAGACCTCCGGCGTGGTGCCGGGGGCGCAGCCGGTGCCCTTGCAGTCCGGGCACTGTTCTATGCGGGCCACGGTGACGTCCTTCTTGCAGCCGAAGGCCGCCTCCTCAAAGCTGATGGAGACGTTGGTACGGATGCTCTCGCCTTTGCGCGGGGCGTTGGCCTGTCTGGCTCCGCCGCCTCCTCCGCCGCCGAAAATATCCCCGAAGCCGCCGAAGCCGCCGCCGAAAATATCGTTGATGATATCTCCGAAATCGCCGAAGCCCGCACCGCCGCCGCCGAAACCGGAGCTGGGATCGAAGGCCGCCGCGCCGTACTGGTCGTATCTGGCCTTCTTGTCGGGATCCGACAGGATCTCATATGCCTCGTTGATCTCCTTGAACCGCTCCTCGCAGGCCTTGTCGCCCGGGTGCAGATCGGGATGGTTTTCCTTGGCAAGCTTTCTGTATGCTTTTTTTATATCGTCCGCGGAGGCCTCCTTGGTCAGCCCCAGGACCTCATAATAATCTCTTTTTTCTGCCATATATGTTCACCAAAATCCGTTTCACAAAAAGTCGTAAGCGGCGGTTATTGTATCACACTCCACAGGGCTTTGCAACATGCGCGTTCGAGGGGCGGCCATGACGGCCGCCCCTTTTATTATAACGCTTACTTCTTGTCGTCGTCCACGGGGGTGTAGTCGGCGTCATAGTACTGCTGGCCCGCGTCGCCGCCGGGCTGTCCGCCCTGAGTGCCGCCGGAGGCTTGGTTGGGATCGAAGCCCGCGCCGGGCTGTCCTCCCTGAGGCGCCGCCTGCTGATAGAGCTTTTCAGAGACCTTATAGAAGGCCTGGGTCAGCTCGTCGGTGGCGGACTTGATGGCCGCCGTGTCGCTGCCCTGGAGGGCCGTCTTCAGGGCGGAGAGCTTGCCTTCGACCTCGCTCTTGTCGGCGGGATCCAGCTTGTCGCCCATCTCCTGCAGGGTCTTTTCGGTCTGATACACCATCTGGTCGCCTGCGTTGCGGGTGTCGACCTCTTCCTTGCGCTTGTTGTCCTCGGCGGCAAACTGCTCGGCTTCCTTGACAGCCTTGTCGATGTCGTCCTTGGACATGTTGCTGGAGGAGGTGATGGTGATGTGCTGCTCCTTGCTGGTGCCCAGGTCCTTGGCGGAGACGTTGACGATGCCGTTGGCGTCTATGTCGAAGGTGACTTCGATCTGAGGCACGCCGCGGCGGGCCGGAGCGATGCCGTCCAGATGGAAGCGTCCCAGAGACTTGTTGTACTGCGCCATCTCGCGCTCGCCCTGGAGAACATTGACCTCAACGGAGGTCTGGTTGTCTGCGGCGGTGGAGAACACCTGGCTCTTCTTGGTGGGGATGGTGGTGTTGCGGTCAATGAGCTTTGTGCACACGCCGCCCAGAGTTTCGATGCCCAGGGACAGCGGGGTGACATCCAGAAGCAGGATGCCTTCCACGTCGCCGCCCAGAACGCCGCCCTGAATGGCTGCGCCGATGGCCACGCACTCATCGGGGTTGATGCCCTTGAAGCCTTCCTTGCCGGTGAGGGATTTTACCATATCCTGCACTGCGGGGATGCGGCTGGAGCCGCCCACCAGCAGGACCTTGGTGATGTCGCTGGGCGCAAGTCCGGAGTCTGCCAGAGCCTGCTTCACAGGGCCGGCGGTCTTTTCCACCAGATGTGCGGTGAGCTCGTTGAACTTTGCGCGGGTGAGGCTCATGTCCAGATGCTTGGGGCCGGTGGCGTCGGCGGTGATGTACGGCAGATTGATATTGGTGGAGGTCATGCCGGACAGATCGCACTTGGCCTTCTCTGCGGCCTCGCGGAGCCTCTGCATGGCGACCTTGTCGCCGGAAAGGTCGATGCCCTGGGATTTTTTGAACTCATCAACCATGTACTTGGTGATGCAGGCGTCGAAATCGTCGCCGCCCAGACGGTTGTTGCCGGCGGTAGCCAGAACTTCGATAACACCGTCGCCGATCTCCAGGATGGACACATCGAAGGTGCCGCCGCCCAGATCGTACACCATGATCTTCTGGTCGGACTCCTTGTCCAGACCGTAGGCCAGAGCCGCAGCGGTAGGCTCGTTTATAATGCGCTTCACGTCAAGGCCGGCGATCTTGCCTGCGTCCTTGGTGGCCTGGCGCTGGGAATCGGTGAAATACGCGGGGACGGTGATGACGGCATCGGTGACGGTCTGGCCAAGATAGGCCTCTGCGTCGGCCTTCAGCTTCTGCAGGATCATTGCGGAGATCTCCTGGGGAGTGAAGGATTTGCTGTCTATTCTCACCTTGTAGTCGGAGCCCATCTCACGCTTGATGGACACGACGGTGCGGTCGGGGTTGGTGACTGCCTGGCGCTTTGCCACCTGGCCCACCATGCGTTCGCCCTCTTTTGAAAACGCCACGACGGACGGTGTGGTGCGCGCGCCCTCGGCGTTGGGGATAACTACTGCCTCGCCGCCTTCCATAACGGAAACGCAGCTGTTTGTAGTGCCAAGATCTATGCCAATGATTTTACCCATGATATTTTTCCTCCTATATGAAAGATAAATTTATTAACCTTTTTATCGTCAGTTCGCGACTTTTACCATCGCGAAACGTATGACCTTGTCTCCCAGCTTAAAGCCCTTCTGGAAAACTTCCACTATCTCGTTCTCGCCCTTTGTGTCGTCATCCACGTGCATCACCGCATTGTGGAGGTTGGGGTCGAACTTTTTGCCCACGGATTCGATTTCCGTCACGCCCAGCTTTGTCAGGGTCTCGTCGAACTGGGTCATGATCATCTCGACACCCTTGCGGTAGGCCTCGTCCTCGGTGGACATATCCAGGGCACGAACCAGATTGTCGTATACCGGCAGAAACTTTGTCACCGTGTCGGCCTTGATGTCGCCGTACATGTTGTCCCGCTCCTTGGAGCTGCGCTTGCGGAAGTTGTCGTACTCCGCCAGCAGCCGCAGATATTTGTCGTTGGCTTCCTTTATCTGCTCCTCGGGACTGGGTCCGGCCTTTTTCGTCTCGGCCTTTTTGCCGTCCTTTTTGGCCTCTTCCTTTTTATGTTCCTTCTCGCCGGAAGCTGCCTTTTTCCCTTCGGCCTTCTTTTCTTCCTTTGCCTCAGTTTCAGGAGCTTTTTCCGTTTTTGCTTCACCGGATTCTTTCCCGGCGGGGGTCTCCGCAGTCGCTTCCTCTTCCGGGGAAGTCTGTTCTTTCTTCTCGTCGCTCATCGTTTATTTGTCATCTCCCTTGATAATCAGCTTGTCGTTCATTCCGGGCGGGGGAGTCTCTCCGCCGCCAAGACGCTTTGAAAGCCCGTCCGCCAGAAACTTGAGCTTGGCGGCCACGGCTGAATAGTCCATTCTTGTGGGTCCCACCACGCCGATGAGTCCGCGCATGTTGTCTCCGGCATCGTAGCTTGCCACAATAACGCTGGAATCCTTCAGCTCGTCGGCCACGTTCTCCGGGCCGATGAGCACCCTTACCTCGTCCTTGCCAAGCAGAGCCTCATCCTCCGGCAGGATGTACCCGCCTCCGGACAGATAGCTCATGAGCTTGTGGGCCTTGTCGGGGTCTCTGAATTCCGGCTGGTTCAGAAGTCTGTTCTCGCCGGTGACGAAGGCCTCCGGCGCGTGGGATTCGGAGAGCACCTCCATGACGAAGGACGCGATGACGCTGGTAAGTCCCAGCGTATCGTCCGCCGCCCGCTCGGTATTTGCTATCAGCGCGCTGGTCACCTTTTCGTCGGTTATGCCGGTGAAATTCGCGTTGAACAGGCTGGAGAGCTTCTGTATCATCGCCTGTGTCACCGAGGCCGGCAGGTGCACCAGCTTGCTTTTTGCCGTGTTGCTGGACATCATCACCACGATGATGAAGGTGTTGGCGTCAACATATATAATGTCGAAGCGCTTGATGGTGGCCGGAGCCGGAGCCGCCACGGCCAGCGCCGGGTAATTGGTCAGCTGGCTTGTTAGCCTGCCTATGTCTGTCATGGCGCCGTCCAGCTGGGCCAGCCGCTCGTTGAGGGAGCGGTTTATCTCCTCTGATTCCTCCAGGGACAGCTTCTGCCGCTCCATGAGCTCGTTTACGTATATACGGTAGCCCTGGGGCGTGGGCACGCGGCCCGCCGAGGTGTGGGGCTGCTCCAGATATCCCATGGACACCAGCTCCGCCAGCTCGTTGCGTATGGTGGCGGGGGAGCACTCCAGGCAGCCTGTTTCTGAGATGGTCTTGCTGCCCACAGGCTCGGCCGTGCGGATGTATTCATCCACCACCGCGGCCAGTATCTTCTTTTTTCTTTCGCTTAGCTCCATTTATTTCACCTGGCATTACTGAGAGGCCCGTTAGCACTCTGTTTTGGCGCTTGCTGGCACTCTCATCTGTCGAGTGCTAATATAGCATTCCCGTTTTGAAAAGTCAATAGTCACATTTTCAAATTGACAAATTATTCATAAATGGTACAAGTCCTCTCCCGGCGCTTTTTCAGGGCCCGGAGCAGCCTGTCAGTCAAACTGTCAGTCCTCCGGTCTGTGGTGGATGAAATTAGACCACCACAGGCAAAATTTATATTCCCGGAGTGTTAATTTGCTGACTATTACCACTTGAAAAGCGCCAGGCTTATACCTTATAATTATCATGACCAAAAATGCGAACGACAGACCGCATCTTATTGTAAAAAATGAGGAAAGAAAAACATACCGAAAGGAATGAACAGCATGGCACACAGATCTAACATCCTGAAGCTGGCAACCAAAATCAGTCTGGAGAGCATGACCTACACCGGCATCACCTACAGCGACCCCGAGTACCGCATATTGGATCCCATCGTGGACGACGATATGTGCGAGATCATGATGCACCTGAAGCTGAACACCAACCGCTCAGCCGCCGAGGTGGCGGAGAGAGCCGGAAAAGATCTGGACTTCACCCAGAAGCAGCTGGACAAGCTGCGCGTCACCGGCGCTGTCCGCGTGCGCTATGAGGGCAGCACCCCAAACTACTACTATCCTATCTGGGTCCCGGGAATCATGGAGGGCATACTTTCCAACCGTGAGCAATGCGACCGCTACCCTGATCTGGGCGCCTGCTTTGAGGAATACACCCGCCGCCGCATTGCGCCCCTTGTGCCGAACCTGGGCACGGGCATGTCCCTTATGCGTGTCATGCCGGTGGAAACCGCCATCAACAGCAACAACCGCGTGGCATCCTATGACGAGCTTTCCACTCTTATCGAGAAGGCTACCGCCATCTCCGTGGGTCCCTGCTCCTGCCGCCGGTCCCGCAGACTGATGGGCGAAGGCTGCGGCCATCTTGAGGACGACATGTGCATGTACCTCAACGACAACGCCAGAAACTTCGCTGCCCTTGGCTCCCACCGCCTCATCGACAAGGCCGAGGCGTATGAGATACTCAAGCGCGCCGAGGACAACGGCCTTATCCACGAAATAAACCAGGCAGACGGCTTTGACGAGACCAACGCCATCTGCAACTGCTGCTCCTGCTCCTGCTACTCCCTGCGCATCGGCGCCTACTTCCGCACCCCGGACACCATCCGTTCCAACTATGTGGCCAAGGTGGACAAGGAAAGCTGCGTGGCCTGCGGACAGTGCGTCGAAAACTGCCAGATGAACGCGCTCAAGCTGGGCCGCAAGCTCTGCGCCGCCGTGGACGAGGCCGCTCCCGAGGGCGATCCCCTGCCCGGCGAACAGTTCTGGAGTAAAAAGCAGTACAATGTGGACTACCGCACCGACCGCACCGATGTCACCGACGACGGCACGGCTCCCTGCAAGGCCAAGTGCCCCGCCCACATCCCCGTACAGGGCTATATAAAACTGGCTTCTCAGGGCAAGTACAAAGAGGCTCTGGAGCTTATTAAGAAAGAGAACCCGTTCCCCGCCGTCTGCGGCCGCATCTGCAACAAGGTCTGCGAGGATGCCTGCACCCGCGGCAGCGTGGACGACCCCATCGCCATCGACGACATCAAGAAGTTCATCGCCGACCAGGAGCTGAAGGACGGAAACCGCTTTGTTCCGGCCATGCTCAATCAGACCGGCAAGCCCTTCGCCAACAAGATCGCCGTCATCGGCGCCGGCCCCGCCGGACTCTCCTGCGCCTACTATCTGAAAATCAAGGGCTACCCCGTCACCGTCTTTGAGAAAGAAAAGCATCTGGGCGGCATGCTCACCATGGGCATCCCCGAGTTCAGGCTGGAAAAGAAAGTCGTCAACGCCGAGATCGATATTCTGAAGGAAATGGGCGTTGAATTCAAGACCGGCGTTGAAATCGGCAGGGACGTCACCATCCCCGAGCTGCGCAAGCAGGGCTACGAGGCCTTCTATCTGGGCATCGGCGCCTCCAAGGGCACCTCCGTCGGCTGCAAGGGCGACGATCTTGAGGGCGTCTACACCGGCATCGAATTCCTGCGCGAGGTCAACACCGGCGCCAAGCCCGCCGTGGGCAAGAAGGTCGCCGTCATCGGCGGCGGCAACGTGGCCATCGACGTGGCCCGCACCGCCGTGCGTCTGGGCGCCGAGAAGGTTTACGTCATCTACCGCCGCTCCGAGGAGGAGATGCCCGCCGCCGCCGATGAGGTGGAGGAAGCCCGGGCAGAGGGCGTTGAGTTCAAATTCCTGCTGTCCCCCGCCGAGATCGTCGCCGGAACCGGCGGCAAGGCCGCCAAGGTCGTGCTGGACGTGAACGAGCTGGGCGAGCCGGATGCCAAGGGCCGCCGCAAGCCCGTTCCCACCGGCAAGACCGAGGCCATCACCGTCACCGCCGTCATTTCCGCCATCGGCCAGAAGGTGGATACCTGCGGCATTGAAAACGGTACCCGCCTTGCCTTCAACAAAAACGGCACCGTCCTGGCCGACCCTGTGACCTGCCAGACCGGCGAGCCCGACATCTTCGCCGGCGGCGACGTGGTCACCGGACCCAAGTTCGCCATCGACGCCATCGCGGCCGGCAAGGAAGCCGCCGTATCCATCCACCGCTACGTGCACCCGGGCCAGACCATGAACATCGGCCGCGACCACAGGGACTACAAGCCTCTGGACATAAAGAACGCCGCCATAGCCATCGACTCCTTCGACGCCCCCGCCCGTCAGCAAGCGGCCTGCGCCTCCCCCGACAAGGCCAAGCGCAGCTTCAAGGACCTGCGCGGCAGCTTCACCGAGGAGCAGATGAAGAAGGAGACCGAGCGCTGCCTGGGCTGCGGCGCCGTGGAGGTCAACGAGAACATGTGCGTGGGCTGCGGCGTCTGCACCACCAAGTGCAAATTCGACGCAATCCATCTGGAGAAGGTCCGCGACCACAAGGGCACCCCGTATTTCCAGACTCTGGGCCACGCCGCCGGCTACGCCGGAAAGCGTTACGGCAAGCTCCTTGCCAAGACCATTGCCAAGCCCTTTTCCAAGAACGAAGACTGAGTGGTGATGACCATTGCATGAGATCGGCATTGTAAAAGCGATGGTGCAGACCGTCCAGAACTACGCCGCCGAAAACGGCGTTAAGGAAGTCAGCGAGATCGTGATGGACGTGGGCGAGCTTAGTCTGGTAGTCCCGGATTACCTGGAAAAGCTCTATCCCGTGGTGGTGAAGGACACCGACCTCAAAAACACGAAGCTCATCATCAATCTCGTGCCGGGCCTGGCCGAATGCGAGGACTGCGACGCCATATTCAACGTGGCGGAATGCGAGGGCATTTGCCCCGAATGCGGCAGTCAGAACAAGACGGTGCTGTCCGGGCAGGAATGCACCATAAAGGAAATCCACGTCCCCGAATAACAACAGCAAAAACCCGCCCGCCTCAGTATGAGGCGAGCGGGTTTTTCAGTGCGCTTCTATAAAACAGACCCTGATATTTTCTGCAGTCCGAAAGATTTTCAGTTCAGGAAGTCCCGCAGCCTCTTGCTGCGGCTGGGGTGGCGCAGCTTGCGCAGGGCCTTGGCCTCGATCTGACGGATGCGCTCGCGGGTGACGTTGAATTCCTTGCCCACCTCCTCAAGAGTGCGGGTGCGGCCGTCCAGTATGCCGAAGCGCAGCTCCAGCACCTTCTTTTCGCGCGGCGTCAGGGTATCCATGACCTCCATCAGCTGCTCCTTCAGGAGGGAGAAGGACGCGGCCTCGGAAGGCTCTGAGGCGTCCTCGTCGGGAATAAAGTCGCCCAGATGGGAATCCTCCTCCTCGCCGATAGGCGTCTCCAGCGACACAGGCTCCTGTGCGATTTTCAGGATGTCGCGGACCTTGTCCACAGGCATGTTCATCTCGGCGGCGATCTCCTCCGCAGAGGGGTCGTGGCCCAGCTCCTGCAAAAGCTGGCGGGACACGCGGATGACCTTGTTGATGGTCTCCACCATGTGCACAGGGATACGGATGGTGCGGGCCTGGTCGGCGATGGCGCGGGTTATTGCCTGGCGAATCCACCAGGTGGCGTATGTGGAAAATTTGTAGCCCTTGGTGTAGTCGAATTTGTCAACGGCCTTTATAAGGCCCAGATTTCCCTCCTGGATAAGATCCAGAAACAGCATGCCGCGGCCAACATAGCGCTTGGCTATGGACACCACCAGACGGAGGTTTGCCTCCGCCATGCGGCGCTTGGCCTCCTCGTCGCCGTCGGCCATGCGCTTTGCCAGCTCCTGCTCCTCCTCCGGAGTCAGCAGCGGCACCTTGCCTATCTCCTTGAGATACATGCGCACGGGGTCGTCGGTGGAGAAGGAATCCGCCAGCGCGTCGGTGTCGGTTATGTCCTCCTCGGTGACCTCCTCGATCTCCTCCAGCTCCTCAAGAGCCGGCAGCTCGTCGTCGTCCACCGGGGGCAGGTCGTCGTCCGGGATGTCAATATCCACTCCGGCGGCTTCCAGATTTTCATAGAATTTGTCGATGACCTCGGAATCCAGACCCAGCTGCTCCAGTCCGGCCAGATCCTTGGTGGTGAGCTTGCCCACCTTTTTGCCTTTTTCGATAAGGTCGTTGAGCTTCTCCTCCGGCGATTTTCCCTGGCTGCCGTCTCCGGACTGCTCGTCGGAAACGTCCTCCTGCTCTCCGGGCTCATCCTCGGCCGGCTTTTTGGCGGCGGACTTTTTTGCTGCCGTCTTTTTTGCCGCGGGCTTCTTTACAGGGGCCGCAGCCGGCTCCGCAGGAGCTTCCGGCTCCTCCTGGATCGCGGGAACGGATGCCTCCGCGCTCTCCTCGATGGCCGGCTTCTTTGCGGCGGCCTTCTTCGCTGCGGGTTTTTTTGCCGCGGGCTTCTCTGTTTTGGGCTCCGCTTCGGCAGCCTTGTTTACGATATTTTCGTTTACGTCTTTTTCGCTCATATTATCCACCATATCCTTTTTTATCTCTCAGCTTGGCGGCCATCTGCCGCAGATCGCTCTGACCGAGGGAAAGCTCCTTCTGTTCTTTTATTTTATCTATGTAGTCCTCCAGCGCCTTGGCGCCGTTGGAAAGTACCTCCGGTTTTTGCAGAATGCCGGCCAGAAGTCCGGTATCCTCCGGGGAAAGGCTGTCTCCCAGGGCGGCCATGGTCACGGCCTCGCCTTTCTTCAGCTTATCCCGCATAGCGGTGTATATCTTGGCAAGCTCCGGCGATGAAAAGTCCTCCGCCGGGGGACCGTCCCTGTTTTTGAACAGTGCCGGGTCCAGAAACAGCAGCCGTATGACCCCCTCCTCCGCGGCGGCGGACACGGGGTTTTCATACCGGAACTCCTTCTGTGCGGGCTGGGCGTCCTTTTCCGGATGCATTGCCCGCTCGGACTCGCTCTGCGCTTTGGTCAAAAGCCGTTTACGCCGGCGCTCCACCTCGGAGACTATAACATCCTGAGTGACGCCGGTCATGGCGGCCACCCGCATGGAATACACCTGCCGCTCCACCGAGCCCGGCAGCCTGGCCACCAGATCGGTGGCCTCCTTCAGAAACGCCACTTTCTGGTCGTCGGCCGTGAGGTCGTACTTGTCGGTGACTGTCTTGAGTCTGTAATCTATCTGATCCTCGGACTTGTCCAGCAGATTGCGGAAGGCGTCCGCGCCGTTGGCTTTTATGAATTCGTCCGGATCCTTTGCCCCGGTCATGCGCAGTATGCGCACCTTTACGTCCAGCTTTTCCAGCAGCCCTATGGCCCGCTGGGAAGCCTTCTGGCCCGCCCCGTCATTGTCGTAGGCAATGACCACCTCGTTTTTGTACCGTGATATAAGTCTGGCCTGCTCCGGCGTCAAGGACGTGCCCAGGGAGGCCACGGCGGAGTCGAAACCGGCCTGATGCATGGACACAACGTCTATATTGCCCTCGCAGAGGATTATATATCCGCTTTTTGATTTTTTAGCCAGATTAAGGCCGAAAAGGTTATGGCTTTTGCTGAAAACCAGCGTTTCCGGCGAGTTCATGTACTTGGGCTCCCCGTCGCCCAGCACCCGTCCCGAAAATCCGATGACATTGCCCCGCACGTCTATGACCGGGAACATCAGCCGGGCGCGGAAGGTATCATAAAATCCTCCGGATTTTCCCCGGCGCACCAGTCCCGCGTCAAACAGCTCGTTATCGGAATAGCCCTTGGCGCGCATAGCGCTGCGCAGTCCGTCCCAGCCGTCCGGGGCGAAGCCCAGTCCGAATTTCACTGCGGTCTGGGGCGATATCTGCCGCTTGTTCATGTAGGCGGCGGCCATGTCGCTGCCGGGAGCCTTGAGCTGGTCGTAAAAATATCTGGCGGCGTCCCGGTTCAGCGCGAGCATCCGCTCCCGCTTCCGTGTCTCGGCGCTGTCCTCCTGCTGGGGCATGGGCATGTTGGCGCGCTTGGCCAGAAACGCCACGGCGTCCGGGAAGGACAGGTTTTCTATCTCCATTATAAAGTTTATAACTCCGCCGCCCTTGCCGCAGCCGAAGCAGTGATATATCTGCTTGTCCGCGGACACTGAGAAGGACGGGGTCTTTTCCGAATGGAACGGGCACAGCCCGAACTGATTGGAGCCGCTTTTTTTAGTGAGCCTGACATAACCGGACACCACGTCCACTATGTCGTTTCGCTCGCACAGCTCCTGCAGAAAGTTTTCCGGAAAGTTCAAGTTCTCACCAGCTTTCTATGAGCCCTCCGTGTTTATTTCACCGTCCAGGCGGACGGGATGAAGAATTCCGCGTACTGATCCATGGCGTAGCTGTCGGTCATGCCCGAAACATAGTCGCACACGGCCCGCTCCACGCCCTCGGCGTCGGCCACGGCCCGGTACTCAGGGGGCAGCTCCTCCGGCGCGAGGACATAGTGCTCGTAAATGCCGTCCAGGATGCCCTCCACCTTGCTCTCCTCGCCCTTGGCCACTGGATTGGTGTACACATCGGAAAACATGAAGTTGTGGAACTCGTCGAACACGTCCTGCATGTCCTCCGACATGGTGATGACACCGTTTTTGCTGTTTTCCACAAGGTCGGTTATTATGGCGTTTATGCGCTGGGAATTGCGGTCGCCGCACTTTTCACGCACTCTCTGCGGAACGTCCTCCGGCTTCAGGATACCGGCGCGGATGGCGTCGTCCAGATCGTGATTTATGTATGCGATTCGGTCGGCAAAGCGCACGGACACGGCCTCCGGCGTATCGTCGTCGGCGCCGTAGGTGTGATGGAGTATGCCCATACGGGTCTCCCAGCAGAGATTAAGGCCCCTGCCGTCCCGCTCCAGCTTGTCCACCACCCGCAGGCTCTGCTCGTAATGCTTGAAGCCGCCGGGATATATCTTGTCCAGCGCCCTCTCACCCGCGTGACCGAAGGGCGTGTGCCCCAGATCGTGGCCCAGGGCGGCGGCCTCCGCCAGATCCTCGTTGAGCAAAAGCGCCCGGGCGATGGTGCGTGCCAGGCGCGACACCTCCAGCGTGTGGGTAAGGCGTGTACGGTAATGATCGCCCTCCGGCTGCAGGAACACCTGCGTCTTGTGCTTCAGGCGGCGGAAGGACTTTGAGTGGGTTATCCTGTCCACATCCCGCTGGAAGCAGGTGCGGATGTCGTCTTCCGGTTCAAACACTGCGCGGCCCCGGGAATTTTCCGAAAGGAGGCCGGGCTGGGATATGAAGTTATGTTCGGCCTGCTGCCGTATCTCTCTGGGACAGGACATGATCTGCGCTCCTTTCCCGCCGCGGGGCGAAAACAAGGGTATCGGCGGCATTTTTATTGCCGTCTGATACCCTTATACGACGCGAATTGTTATTTCCCTTTATTTTTTCGTGAAAAATTTTTATTTTATTCTCACGGCCCTGTCTTCGCCTCCGGTGACGGCGCACACTGCGCTTCCGGCGGTGACGTCCCGGACCCTCATGGCAAATTTCTCCGCCTGTTCCTCCGGCAAAAGCGCCTTCACCGTGACGCCTTCGGCGTACTCCGCGTCCGACACCATGCCGTCCATTGCGGCGCACTCCTGCTTCACCCGCTCGGCCAGCGAATAGGCGCATGTGACGCTCACTTCGCTCCATCGGCGCACTTCGGCAGCGCCCGCTTCCTCCAGCGCGTCTTTTGCCGCCCTGGTGTACGCCCGCAGCAGTCCGCCCGCGCCCAGCAGCACCCCGCCGAAATACCGGGTCACCACGCACACGGCGTTGGTGATGCCCTCCCGGCGGAACACCTCCAGCATGGGTATGCCTGCGGTGCCCTGAGGTTCCCCGTCGTCGGAATAGCGCTCCGGCCCGTCTTTGATAAGATAGCACCAGCAGTTGTGGCGGGCGTCGTAATATTTCTTTTTCATCTCCGCTATAAAGGCTCTGGCCTCGTCCTCGGTGGATACCGGGCGTACGTGTCCCAAAAAGCGGGAGCGCTTTTCGTCGTATTCCGACTCCCCCGCGGCGGCGGGTATACGGTATTCCGGCGTCATTTGTCCCAGTCCTCTTTCGGCTGACTGTAATTTGGGATGAATTCCTTATATCGGCCCAGCTCCGCCTTCGGCAGCACGGTCTCGGCCTCGATGCACTCGTCGGTGTAGTTCACGTTTTTCACGGCGGCGTCTCTGTTCAGGGCGTCCATAACCCCGGCCTTTGAATAGGGTATCTTCAGCGTTACGCGGACGGACCCCTTGTCCAGCAGGGCGTTGAGTTTTTCCACCAGCGCGTCCGAGCCCTCGCCCGTTTTTGCGGAGATGCACACCACATCCTCCCCGTGGGGCAGGATGCCGGCGTAGCGGTCGCACTTGTTGAACACTCTGATGAGCGGCGTTTTTTCCGCGTCCAGCTGGCGTATAAGCTCGTTCACCACCCGTTCCTGCTCCGGCCATTCGGGGTTTGAAATGTCGATGACGTCGATGAGCACATCCGCGTAGGAAAGCTCCTCCAGTGTGGCCTTGAAGGCCTCGATGAGGTGAGTGGGCAGCTTGCGGATAAAGCCCACGGTGTCGGAAATGAGCACCTCCTGGGTGTCGCTGATGCGCAGGCGGCGCGTGGGGGTGTCCAGCGTATCGAAAAGTCTGTCGTTGGCCGGTATGCCGGAGCCGGTGAGACAGTTCAAAAGCGTGGATTTGCCCGCATTGGTGTAACCCACCAGGCACACCATGGGCAGGGCGTTCTTTTCCCGGCGGCGGCGCTGGGTGTTGCGCACCTTGCGCACCTCGGAGAGCTCCTCCTCCAGCTTCTGTATCTTGCGGCGGATATGGCGGCGGTCGGTTTCCAGCTGAGTCTCGCCGGGGCCGCGGGTGCCGATGGGCGACTTGCCGCCCGCGGCGTTCTGGCGCACCAGATGGGTCCACATGCCGGTGAGCCGGGGCAGCAGATAGTTGTACTGCGCCAGCTCCACCTGCAGCTGGCCCTCTCTGGTCATGGCCCGCTGAGCAAAAATATCCAGAATGAGGCCTGAGCGGTCCAGAACCTTTACGCCCAGTTCCTCCCCCAGCACTCTGGCCTGGGAGGGCGTGAGCTCATTGTCGAACACGGCGAGGTCGCACTCGTTGGCATCGATGAAGTCCTTAAGCTCCGCCACCTTGCCCTCGCCCAGAAAGCTGCGCGGGTCGGGTGTGGGCCGGTTCTGGATGAGCATGCCCGCGGTCTCGCCGCCGGCTGTCTCCACCAGAGCCCTGAGCTCCGCCATGGATTCCTCGCAGGAGCGTTCGTGCTCGTCCATGCTGGCGGCGGAAAGCCCTGCCAGCACGGCGCGCTCCTTTTTTTCTTCCGTATCTTGTATAAGGATCAGTCCTTTTTATTAAAATATCCGCGGACATATAGCGCATATAATGGCAAAAGCCCGCCGGGCGGCGGGCTTTATGACCACAATATCCGATTACTTCAGGCCGTACTTCTTGTTGAACTTATCAACGCGGCCGCTGGTGTCGACCAGCTTCTGCTTGCCGGTGAAGAACGGGTGGCACTTGGAGCAGATCTCAACGCTGATGTCCTTTTTGGTGGAGCCGGTGTGATACACGGCGCCGCAGGCGCATCTGATGGTGGTCTGCTGGTAATCGGGATGTATGCCTTCTCTCATGTTCGTATAACTCCTTCATAGGCTGCCTTGACGCGCAAAAAAGCGTACTGATACAAGACGCAAATTGGATTGTAACACAGCGGTTTCATTATTGCAACGGTTTTTTGCGGAAATTCAGGGATTTTTTCCGGTTATTACGGCTTTTCCCACGGCCAGGAAGTACAAAACCGTCCTCATCACTGGCCGTCCCGTGACGGCAGCGAGGGCCAGCGCGTAGGCCCGGAGCTGGGGCGCGTAAAATTCCGCCCGCTCGTCCACGGTTTTTTCCGTCACTCTGTCCGTCTTATAATCGATTATCACAAGTCCCTCCGGCGTATCGTACCAGCAGTCCACCGCGCCCTGCAGAAGCGTCTCTTCCCCCTCGCCGCCCGGGAAAAATTCCTCCGCCGGCAAAAGCACGGAAAAGCGGAACTCCCGCTCCAGCTTTTCTGCGCCCATTATGCTCCGGCCGGTCTCGCTTTCAACGAGCCTCTCCAGAGCGCCGACGTCCACGGACTGCGCCTCCGCGTCGGACAAAAGGCCCGCCCGGCGCAGTTTTTCAACCTCGGCCGCCGCTCCTCCTGGCCCTGCGGCGGCACTGAAATCCATGTACTGCAGCGCAGCGTGGGTGGCGGTGCCCCGGCGCGCGCCGGTGAGGGGTTTGTCCTCCCGCATGAAATCCGGCTCCCGGAATTCGCCCCGGCGCTCCGGAAGCATAGGAGCGGCCTCCTCGTCACTGGGTGACAGGCGAGATTTCAGCTCCGTGGCCGTCACCTTGGCGGGCATTTCCACGGCCGCTTCTCGGGGATACCGGAAGCTCAGCCTGCGCCCAAGCTCAGTCCTGGCGGCATCGTCCGTTTCCCCGGCCGAGTCCGTTTCCGACGGCTCCGCGGCGGCGGAGTCCTCATCCGTTCCGGCCACCGTGAGCTTTATTTCGCCCTTCCCGGCCATGGCGGCATATATGAGCCACTGGGCGGGGGACGACGCGGCGGCAAGCACCTCCGCCGGCATGGGATTCGATACGGCGGCACACAGCTTTTCCAGCTTTGTCTGGGGATCCTTCATGCCCGCCGTGATAAAAAGCCGCTCCCGGGCTCGGGTCATCGCCACGTACAGAAGCCTCATCTCCTCAGAAAGCGTCTCGCGCTCGGCGCGGCGCTTTATGGCAAGGCGGGCCAGGGACGGATACTCCACATGCCGCTCAAGGTCGGTGACCTTGGGTCCCAGACCAAGCTGGGGGTGCACCAGTACGGTGTCCCGGCTGTCCTGCTTGTTGAACTGCCGGCCCGTGTCGCACAGAAACACCGCCGGAAATTCCAGGCCCTTGGATTTGTGGATGGACATTATCCGCACGCCGTTCTCTCCGGAATCCGCCGCGCCGGGCTCCTCGCCCCTGTCGGCCAGCCGCCGCATCCACTCCGTGAAGCGGTGCACTCCCCGGTAGCCGGTGGCTTCGTATTTTCTGGCGTATTCCAGCAGCAGCATCAAATTTTGCCGCCGGGCCTCCCCGTCAGGCATGGCGGAGCACAGGGCCATAAGGTCAAGCTCGTTATACACATGCCACACGAACTCACCCAGCTCCATGTCCGGCGCGGCTTTTCTGAACTCAGAGAGCTTTTGGAGAAATTCCGCGCACTTTTGATCCGTCTCCGCCGCCTTAACAAGAGCGGTATAGAAGTCCGCGTCCCTGTCTGAGGCCCGTATCTCCGTAAGCTGGTCGGGAGTAAAACCGAAGGCGGGAGAGCGCAGGACGGCAATAAGCGGCACGTCCTGCCGGGGATTGTCCGTCACGGCCAGAATGGACATGACGGAGGACACCTCCACCGAAGTGAAGAAGCCGCCCGCCTGCCCAGAGCTCACAGGTATGCCCTGTTCCTCCAACGCCCTGCGGTACACGCCGCCCACGGCGTTGGCGGAGCGCAGAAGTATGCACACGTCCCCGTAATCCATGGGCCGGGCGGCACCGTTTTCCTCCACCTGCGCGCCGGAATTGATAAGCTTTCTTATCATTCCGGCGGCGTAATTCGCCTCCGCGCGCACCTTGTCCGGCGCCTCGTCGTCGCCCGGATCGGCGGCGGTGTCGATGAGTGTAAGCTCCGGCACGGGCACCTTGCCCTCATATTTCGCCCCCTGGCGCAGGGCGGCGCCGCCGTCGTATGTCACCTCGCCCAGGGCCCTCGACATGCAGGCGGAAAACACGCTGTTCGCCCCGTCGATTATCTCCCGGCGGGAGCGGAAATTCTCCCGCAGCAGCACCAGCCGGGGCTCCCCCGGCGCGGCATCGGCGGCAGGTCTGAAGCTGTTGTATTTTTGGATGAATATGGCGGGATCCGCCAGGCGGAAGCGATATATGGCCTGCTTTACGTCGCCCACCATGAAAAGGTTTTTCCCATCCCGGGACACAGCCCGGAATATGGCGTCCTGCACCTCGCTCACGTCCTGATACTCGTCCACCATTATCTCGGTGTAGCGTTCCGCTATCTCACGGGAGAGCTCCGTGGGCGCGCCGTCCTCATCTGTGAGCAGCTGTGCCGTGAGATGCTCAAGATCGGAAAAATCCACAAGGCCCGCCCGCCGCTTGTCGGCGGAATAGGCTCTGTCGAAATCCGTCACCAGTTCCAGCAGCGCCTCCATGGCGGGGGCGGAGTCGGCAAGCTCGCGCAGAAGCTTTTCCGAGGGCTGGGCAAACTGCTCTCCCATGCCCTTGGCCGCCTTTTTGCACTCCTCCCGTCTGGTTTTGACCCTCTCCGCCAGCTCCGGGTCGGCCGGATCGCGCAGGGAGCCCAGCCGCGGAAACGGGATAGCCGAAAATTCCCGCGCCCTGTCCCAGGTCTCGTTCAGCGCCCGCCGGAAATCCCGCAGGGCGGCGGCGGTATCCGAAAAGCTGGCAGCATAGGCCGCGGACATCTTCGCGTCCCCGGACATGTCGGAAACCAGTTTTTCCATCTCTACGGCCCAGTATTCGGCGGTATCCCCGGCAGCGGACATAAGTTCCCGCCCCCAGGGGGTCTGTCCCGCGTCCGTGACTCCGGTGAGCTTCAGCGCCTCCGCCTGCTTCCGGGCCCATATTCCCGGCCGGGCGTGGCACTGCATCTTTTCATGGAGGTTCAGCGCCAGCGCCGACAATCTGGCGTCGTCCCGGCCCGCGCCCACGGTGTCGCACAGCAGGGCAAAGCCGGGGTGGGCGTCCATATCCTCGTACCGCGCGTCCATTACGCGCTCCATGGCCGACTGCTTCATGGCCGCGGCCCGGTCGTCGTCAGCCACCCGGAAGTCCGGCGGCAGACCTATAAGGTGGCAGTTTTCCCTCAGGACGCTCTGGCAGAAGGCGTGTATGGTGCCTATCTGCGCCCGCTGGCATAGGGCGCTCTGGCGGCGGAGGCGCCGGTTTTCCGGGTCCTCCGCCAAAGCCCGGCCGATGCCGTCCATTATGCGGCTGCGCAGCTCCGCGGCGGCGGCGCGGGTGAAGGTGATAACAAGGAAGCTGTCTATATCCTTCGGGTCGTTTTTGTCCGTGAGGTAGCTCATCAGCCGCTGGGTGAGCACGCGGGTCTTGCCGCTGCCCGCGGCGGCGGACACCAGCACGGCGCCGCCTCTGGTCTCCACGGCTTCCTTCTGGGACGGGGTGGGGCTGAATTCAGACATTGCCGTCGCCCCCTTTCAGTCTGTCCCAAACCTGTGCGGGCTTCATTTTTGTAATATAGCGTATGTGGTCGTCGCCGTCGCCGTCGGAAAAATGACAGGCGTCGAAATATTCGCAGTTCATGCAGGCGTTTTCCTGCTGGCTGCGGTAATAGGGGTCGGCGGCTATGCTGCCCTGTTTCAGTTCCCGGGCCATGCCCTGCAGCGTGTCGTCGATGTGCCGGGATATCTGGCCGAAGCCCTCTGCGGTGGCCAGAGCGTCCCCAGAGGGCACGCCGTTTCTGAATTTCACCGGCAGGTACCGGGGCGCGTCGCCGTGTTCCATGGCGTTCAAGACATCCTGGGAGTCCAGCACCAGCCCGGAGCGCCGCAAGGCGTCTGAGCGCAGCTTGTCGGTCTCCTCGTCGGTGGGGTCGGCGGGGGCGGAGAGCATGACGTCCCTGGCGGGGACGTACAGCACGCCCGCCGGGACTATCTCCCGGCCGTATATGGCCTTACCGTTTTTCTGCAGGGTGAAAAGGTACAGCAGCATCTGCAGCCCCATACCGTACCACACGTCGGAGAGGTCGAATTTTTTCCGTCCCGTCTTGTAGTCCACCACCCGCAGGTACAGCTTTCCGTCGTGGGCCCAGCCGTCCACCCGGTCGGCGATGCCGGTAAGGCGCAGTGAATCCTCCCCGGCTCCCAGCTCCATCGGCGGGATGCGGCCGTCCGCGCCGAAATCCAGCTCGAAGTCAAGGGGCGCGAAATCCGACGCCCGCAGCTCGTCAGCCATGTCCCGCACCACCCGGCGCACATCCTTCGTCAGCCGGGTGAAAAGATAGCGGAAGCGGGCGGTCTTCTCCTGAAAATCGTTGAGCTCCGTGCGGACGTATTCGGCGATGTATTTGTCTGTCAGCCTGTCAAGCTCATCGTCGGAAATATTGGCAAAGCCGCCCTTTTCCACCGCCTCGGCGGCGGTGTGCTGCAGCACGAAATGCATGAAGGTGCCCACCTCCGGCGGCGTCAGGCCCGCAGGCCGGCGGGGCTTTGCCTTCAGTCCGTACTGCACGAAATAGGCGAAACGGCAGGAGGCGAATTTGTCGATCCTGGACGCCGACAGGCTCAGCCGCTGGCCGTACAGAGCGCGCACCGAGCCCTCCGACAGCTTGCCCCGGCCCAGTGCCGCCGCCGCCTCCAGCTTTCTCAGCCTCTCTCCGTCGTAATTTTTAAAGTATTCCGCCGCGGCGCGGCGGGCGGGGCTGCCCCCGCGCAGGCCACGGGCGGCAAGCTCCATTGCGGGTGCCGGGGCGTTCATCCTCTCGTCCTCGGCGTCGGCGGGGAGAATGTCCAGGCCGAAGAGCGCCGCGGCCCGGTTCATCACGAAGGACGGCCTGCATCCGCCGTCGCCGCCGTCGGCAGAATACGCCATTGTCAGCGTTTCCCGGGGCAGGGTCAGCGTATTGTAAATGAGAGTAAACTCCCTCCACAGCCCGTCGTCCCCGGCGCCGCCCAGGTCGATGTCCATTTCCAGCAGCTGCCGGCGCTCGTCCTCTGAAAATACGCCCGCAGCGTCGGCGGCCTTTGGCAGCCGGTCGTCGGAAGCACCCAGCACTATAAGATGCTTTATGTTCCGGCGGCGCATACGGTCGAAGTCGCCGGCGGACACTCGGTCCAGGGACACGGGTATGGTGCCCACGTCGTACTGGGAAAGCACCAGCGTATAGAGTCTGCCGAAGGCCGTCCTGTCCATCTCCGTTTCGCCCAGCACGGCCGCCGTCTGCTCCAGAGCCGACACCGCCAGCTCCCACAGCTGGCTGTACTCGGCGGCCAGCGCCGCTCTTCCGTCCGCTCTCAGCTCCTCCGCCCTCGCCGCAAGGCGCCGGGCAAGCCCCATATTCTTAAAGTATTCCGCCAGCGCCCGGGCCTGTCCGGCGGCGGTGACGGCCTCGGCTGATGCCTGCGCCAACGCCTCCAGCGGCCGGGCCGCCCTGCGGCGCAGGTCGTTTATCCGGCGGAGAGTCTCGTTGGCCTCGTCCGTATATTCACTGCCCCAGCCGCCCGGATGCTGCCGCCATTGCCCCGGGCGGGTCCACGCGCTGCCCCGCAGGTTCCACATCAGCACATAGTTTTCCAGCTCGTCTGTCTCCTCGGGGCTCAGACCCGCAAGGCCGGTGCGAAGGTAGGCGAACACGTCACCGGACTCCCAGCCGCCGTCGATTATTTCGTAGGCTCCCGCGATAAGGGCGGGCAGCGGCCTGTACATCATGTCGCTTTTTCTTGTGAGATACAGGGGCACGCCGTAGTGGGCGAACATGCTCTCCAGCGCCGGACGGTAGTCCTCGAAGCCCTTGACGGCCACGGCGATGTCCCGCCAGCGGCAGCCCGTTTCCCTGGCAAGCCTGACGCACTCCGCGGCGGCCAGCTCGCACTCCGCCGTGACGCCGGAGGCGCGGTAAAGCGACACGGCACCGCCCCCGTCCATGCGGGCGGCGGTATATGTGAACATGTTGTCTTCGAAAAATTTCAGCGGCTCTTTTTTGCCCTCGGCCTCCTCGAAGGAGCGGTGCCCGACTTTTTCTCCCATTTCGCTGGCCGTCCTCTCCAGCGCGCGCATGGCGGCCCGGGGCACAGCGTACACCTCGCTGTTTCCGTCGCCGCAGGTAAGGCACACGGTGACTTCTGCGCCTTTTTTCAAAAGCTCCGCGATCACCCGGCGCTCCTGGGCCGTGAAATCCGTGAAGCCGTCAATGTATATATATGTTTCCGGGCCGAAATCGCTTTCCGGTATGGCTTCGGCCAGCCGGGTGAGCCGGTCGGAAGGGTCAGCGCGGCCGTTGGACACCACGGCGTCGTAGGCTTCGGCAATGAGCGCCAGATCCCGCAGCTTGTCCGAAAGGTTGCCGGAGCATCCGTCGGCGGCGGCGGTGAGCGCGTCGGGAGACACACAGGCCGTTTTCAGCTCGTCCAGCTGGGACAGCAGCAGGGTCTGCATCTCCGGGCGGCGGCGGGCCGCGCCGTACACCCTCAGGCGCGAGGCCAGGCCGTCCAGCGCCAGCGCCATGCACAGTATGCGCCCACCCTTGTCAAGCAGCGGCAGGCCCTCTCCGGCGCGGGAGAGCACCGTGCGGGCCATGCCGGTGAAGCTCATCACGTCGGCGTACAGGGACATGGCATTGCCGCAGACACGGCACAGCTCCCGCTCAGCCTCATGGCTGTACTGCTCCGGCACGACGAGTATCCGCCCGCCGCTTTTGTTTCCCACGGCGGCGGCGATCTCCTCCATGACGGCCTGGGTCTTGCCCGTGCCGGCCCGGCCGGTGTATATATTCAGCATGGTCTTCACCCCTTTACCTTATTGTAGCAAAACAGCTGTACGGTTTCCCGTACAGCTGTTATTTTACCAGATTTGCCGCCCGGCGGCAATATATCTCACTTAAGGGCGTTAACTTCGTTGTAGGCCTTGCTCAAAAGCTCCGCGGCGGAGTTAAGCTCGCTGTTGAAGGCGGCAGTCTCCGCGGCTGTCATAGCTGCCTTGACATTGTTGGAAGCGTCCAGGCATCCCAGATAGGCATAATAGGCGTCCGTATACGCGGCGGCGGATTTGCCGTAGACGGTCTGGATGGCCGTCGCTGCCTGCTGGGAATAGCCGGCTGCGTTTTGGGCATAGGTCTTCGCCTGGGCAAGTGCGGCCGCTTTTACATTGGCGTCAGTCGCCACCTGCGCAGCGGCAAAGCTCTGGGCGGACAGCGCAAGGGACTGTCTGGCATTGGTGATGGTGGTTAGTATCTCCTGCTTGGTGGGGTTTGCCGCAGTACCGCCCGTGCTAGTGCCGGGCTTGGTGCCTGTGTTGTCCGCGGGAAGGGTGGAACTGTCCAGCGTCACGGAAAGGCGCAGGGTCTTGTCGGCCACGCGGGAGACCATGGCGGCGGTCTCCGCTCTGGAAACGGCGGTACTGGCGTTGAAGCAATGCTTCGTATCGCCGGTGAGCACGCCCGCTCTGTAAAGGGCGTACACCGCCGGGCCGTAGCTCTCGGTACCCTTAACGTCGGGGATGAAGCCGTCGGTGACGCTGTTTTTCACGCCCAGAGCGTCGGAATCCACGGCCTTGTAAAGCAGCACGGCCAGGTCGGCGCGGGTGACGGCGGCGGAATATTTTGCGGGTTCCGCGGCTGTTATCCCGTTTTTCACGGCATAGTCGGCGTATACCTTATACCAGGGGGAGCTTTGGGCAAAGGTCTCACCGTCCCCGGCATAGATGCTGTGGATGCGGGCGGCTAACGTCAGCGCCTCGGCCCAGGTGACGGAGCCCAGAGGGACGAACCTGTCCGCGCTCTGGCCCTTCATCAGGCCCAGATTGACGGCGGATTTCACGTTTTCGGCGTACCACGCGCCGGTGGCGACGTCGGTGAACATGCCGTCCTTGTATGTGTCGGAGTATTTGAAGTTGTCAAGGCTTGCGGCCAGGGCGCCGGTGCACACAACGGACAGTGCCAGCACGGCCGCCATCAGGGCGGATATGAACTTTTTCATATATTTACCTTCTTTCGTGAAACAAAGTGTATTCTTTTGCCGTCTTATTATTGTAACATGAACGCGCTCCGGAATAAAGCACAAAAAGCAAAAAGCCCGTGTCTTAACAAAAATTAAGATGTACCGCGGTATTCTGGCACTTAACATTCCCGGGGGGGTATGTTATACTGGTATACATTGGGTAAAAGGCTGAAACTTTCAAATCAAAAACAGTGAGGTGTAATGAACACATGAAGAAAATGACAAAGCGAACCCTGTCCCTGCTGCTTGTCGTCGCCATGATCTGCTCTCTGGGCGTTCTGGCCCTGGCGGACACAACAGATCCTGACGCCAACAAGACCATAACGGTCAATCCAACCAGTCAAACCGTTTACGCGGGCGCGGCGCCTACAACTCTGACCGCTACAGTCACCGGATACTACATTTCCACCAACGGCAGTACAAAAACCGATACCGTCACATGGACGGCAGGCAATAGCAATGTGACTGTATCTGCCGCTGAGAACGGTCAATACGCCGATACCGCGACCATAAGCGTTCCCGAAGGCGGAACCGTGACCGTTTATGTCAAGCCTGCCTCTTCTGTAACCACCGCGCAGAACGTTAGTGTTACGGCATCTCTGAATGGCAGCACCACAAAGACTGCGGCCTGCGCTTTCTCGGTACAGCCCGACAGCGTCAAGAACATAGACATTCTTTCAAATTCTGACAACGCAACTGTCACCGGAAAAAGTATCAGTATTGCAAAAGGCGGCGAAAAGCAGCTTTCCGGAACTGTAAACCACATGAACGGCACTGTCAGTGCCGATGTCACCTGGACAACCTCCAGCGGCAGCGCTGCAAACGTCAGCAGCGGCGGCCTCGTCACCGGCAACGCAGTCGGCACAGCCAGGATCACCGCCACTTCCGGCAATGTAAGCGCATACGTTGACGTCACCGTCATCGACAGCGCCGCAGCAGCTGCTCCCACCATCACCACGCCCGCAGCGGCGACAACATACTATACTACTCAGAATGTCAAGGTTCCTGATCTCACCGTTTCCGCCGTGGGCTCCGGCACTCTGTCCTATCAGTGGTACTCCAAAGCCCCCACTGACACGGCATATAAGGTAATCAGCTCCGCTACCAAAAGCTCCTACACTCCTGCCGTAGCTTCCCTGGGCACCGTATCCTATTACTGCACCGTCACCAACACCAACGGCAACGCCACCGCTTCTTCCAACAGCTACGTATACACCGTGATCGTCAAGGACGCGTACGACGTCACCCTCACGGGTACAACCTCCGTCAACAAAGGCTCCGCCGCCACCATGACGGCCTACGTGGTGCAGAATACCGTCAGCACCGACTTCAAGCTGACCCAGACACTGGTCACCGGCACCAATGCTCTGTCTTGGACAATCGGCGACAAAGGCAGCTACCTCAGCTTTGATTCTGCCAAGGCAGTCGCCGCCGCCACCTCCGACATATCCAACGGCTACGCAAGCGTCACCGTTTACGGCAACGCCCTCAAGGTGGACGGCGTCACGCTGACCGCTTCCTATACTCCTTTGACCGGCAGCACCTACACCGCCGCTCAGACCGTCAAGGTCGTCACCTCCTCCGTCAATGCCGCGGCAGCTGTCCCCGCGGGCGGCAGCGCCCTTTCCATGACCGACACCAACGGCTACACCGCTGCTTCCGTGGAAAGCCAGCTCAAGAGCGGCATAGCCGACCTGTCCTACGTACAATTCAATACCGCCGCCGCCACAGGCACCACCTATGGTAAATTCTCCGCCGTGAACGGCACCTCATATTACGTGGGCTCCAGCTGGTGGACAACCAACCTGTCCTCCGTTACCTTCACGCCGGGCAGCAAGGCCGGGACCTACACCGTACCCTACACGGCCTACAACAGCTCGAACACCGCCCTCACCGTCGGCACCCTCACCATCACCGTCAAGGATGCCGCCACAGGCACCGGAGACATCACCTACAACGTGAAGGTGGGCGCCTCCGTCTCCCTCACCGACAGCGATTTTGAGTCCTGGTACGAGAACCAGACCAGCGCCAGCTACTCGCTGATAAGCGTGCGCTTCAACAGCCTGCCCACGGCTGGCGCCATGAAGTACAGCGGCAGCAGCAGCTCCCTCTATTTCAACACCTCAACTGAATACTATACCAACGGAAACGGCTCCGGCACCAGCCCCAAGTATCTGGCCAACGTCAGCTACACCGCTCCCAGCACCGCGGGCAACTACGCCGTATCCTTCACCTGCACCGGCAAATACGGCACCAGCACCCGCACTGTCAGCGGCACGCTTATGTTCTGCGTCAACAAGGGCACCGTGACCGACATCACCTACAAGGCCGTTTACGGGCAGGATCTGTCCCTGGCGGAGAGCGACTTCACCGCCGTTTACAAGACCGCCACCGGCTCCACGGCTACCTCTCCCAAGTTCACCATCCGCTTCGTGACCTTGCCGTCCAAGGGCACGCTGTACCGCGACGGCTACACCACCTCCGCCTACAAGGTGACCGCGGGCACGTCCTATAACGTGAATGCGGCCATCGCCACGGCCTACGACGTGGACGACATCACCTATGTGCCCGGCAAGTACACCAGCGGCTCCGAGGCCGTGACCTATCAGGCCTACGACGCGGCAGGCACGCTGCAGTATACCGGAAACATCGTCTTTAACTACACCACCAACAACAAGCCCATGAGCTGCTATTCTGAGGGCTACACCTTCGCCAAGGGCGACTTTGTCTCCACCGGCGACACCGATCCCGTGTCCTACGTCATGTTCACCGGCATCAGCGCCGGCGGCAGCCTGTACCGCGACTACAACTACGGCAAGGGCTACCCCGTAGGCCCCAGCATGAAGTTCTACATGAGCACCTCCGTCACCGGCGGCTATCCCATCACCTCGCTGACCTTCATCCCCAAAGCCGAGTACATCGGCAACGTGGCCATGACCTACACGGCGGTCACCAAGGCGGGCAAAACCAGCACCGGCACCATCAACATGTACTGCGACGCCCGTACCTCCGCGCTGAAGTTCAACGACGTCAACGCCTCCTGGGTGGTGCCCGCGGTTGACTTCACCAGCTGCTGGGGACTTGTCACCGGCAGCGGCGGCGGCACCTTCAATCCCACCGGCACCATGCAGCGCGCAATGCTGGTCACCATCCTCTACCGCATGGCGGGTTCGCCCTCCGTGTCCGGCCTCTCCAATCCGTTCAAGGATGTTCCCGCCGGCACATGGTACACCAACGCGGTCATCTGGGCGTCCCACAACGGCGTTGTCAACGGCACCGGCAAGACCACGTTCAGCCCCACGAACCCGGTGGCTCGTCAGGACATCGCGGCCATACTGTGGCGCTATGAGGGCCAGCCCTCCGGCAATGCCTACGCGCTGAGCGGCTACACCGATGCGGGCAGCATCAGCAGCTACGCCAAGTCCGCCATGCAGTGGGCAGTGAGCGCAGGCGTCATCACCGGCTCCGGCAGCCGCCTGAATCCTCAGGCCAGCGGCACTCGCGCCGAGGTCTGCGTAATGCTTTACAGACTGCTGGCAGCGTAATCGCATAATATCGCAAAAGGGCGCGTTGCAAAACGAACCTGGGTGAAAAACAGAGAATCGGTCAGCCCGAAAGGGTTGGCCGATTCTCTGTTTTGCGTTAAAATGAGTTGATGAAGACACAAATAACGCAAGGCCAGTATAACCTGACAGAGCGTCACGGTCAACTGGCAATCACACTGAACAATGAAATAATAATACCGGAGAATGACCCTGTGCGGCTGCTGAGCGCCCAGCTTGAGGAACTGGAGTACGGGAAACTGTACGAAGCGTATTCTTCCATAGGGAGAAAATG
>Ga0160425_1000747_pt1 | contig 37925 bp, 30 predicted proteins | sample BioMet8_FD_108193 | JGI IMG/M metagenome (GOLD analysis project Ga0160425, IMG submission 108193) | Microbial communities from bioreactor (seeded with sewage sludge) at Lawrence Berkeley National Lab, California, USA - Biofuel... | ecosystem: Engineered > Bioreactor > Anaerobic > Unclassified ...
GTGTTCAAGGCGCTGGCTCTGGGCGCCAACGGCGTGCTGATTGGCCGGCCCTATGTGGTGATGGTCTACGGCGCCGGTGCCGAAGGCGTGCAGATCTACACCAACCGTCTGATGACCGAGCTGAAGGACACCATGGCCATGTGCGGCGCGCACAAACTCTCCGACATCCGCAGAGATATGCTTCACAGCTTCTGAACAGCGCCGACAGAAAAAGATCCCCGGAAACCGTTGGTTTCCGGGGATCTTGCTGTTTTATTCCTCGTCTTCCGGCACTTCGGTTTCTTCTGCCTCACCGGCGGCGGAGGTTTCGCCGCGCATCTGCATTTCCTGCCACTGGCTGCGGGTGATCAACAGCTGGCGCGGCTTGGAGCCTTCGAAAGGTCCCACAATGCCCCGCGCCTCCATCTGATCCACCAGACGGGCCGCCCGGGAATAGCCCAGCTTCAGCCGGCGCTGCAGCATGGAAACGGAGGCCTGACCGGTTTCCAGCACCACCTCGATGGCAGCGGGCAGCAGCTCGTCGCTGTCGTCGGTCTCCGGTTCGGGACCGGCGGCGCCCTTGCTGCCCTTTTCCTTCTCCTGCATGGTTTCTTCGATTTTTTGCATGACTTCGTCGGAATAATCAGCTTCGCCGCCCTGCTTGACAAAGGACACTACGCGCTCGATCTCCTCGGGAGAGATGAAGCAGCCCTGCACCCGCAGGGGTTTGCCCGCTCCCAGGGGGAAGTAGAGCATATCGCCCTTGCCCACCAGTTTCTCCGCGCCCTGGGTATCCAGAATGATCCGGGATTCCAGCGACGACGCCACCGCAAAGGCGATGCGGCTGGGAATATTGGCCTTCATCAGGCCCGTGATCACATCGGCGGAAGGCCGCTGGGTGGCAATCACCAGGTGCATCCCCGCCGCACGGCCCATCTGTGCCACGCGGCAGATGGATTCCTCCACCTCTTTGGCCGCCACCAGCATCAGATCCGCCAGCTCGTCGATGACGACCACCACGATGGGCAGCTTTTGCAGCGTTCCGTCCTCCGTCTGCTCCGCCAGACGGTTATATCCCTTGAGATCCTTGACGCCGTTTTCGGAAAACAGCTTGTAGCGCTTCATCATTTCGTAAACGGCCCATTGCAGCGCACCCGCCGCCTTCTTGGGATCGGTGACCACGGGGATCAGCAGATGCGGAATACCGTTGTACGGCGCCAGTTCCACCATCTTGGGGTCCACCATGATGAAACGCACCTCGTCCGGCGTGGACTTATACAGCATGCTTACGATCAGCGAGTTGGTACACACGGACTTGCCGGAGCCTGTGGTGCCGGCGATAAGGACGTGAGGCAGCCTGGCCACGTCGCCCACGATGCAGCTGCCGCCGATATCCTTGCCGATGGCAAAGGCCGCATGGGATTTATGCTCCGTAAACTCCCGCGATTCAACCACGTCGCGGATGCGCACCGCCGTGACAGCCCGGTTGGGCACCTCGATGCCCACCACGGAGATCTTGTTGGGGATGGGCGCAATGCGGACACCGCTGGCACCCAGCGCCAGCGCAATATCATCCGACAGATTGGTGATCTTGGAGAGCTTTACGCCCTGATCCAGAATAAATTCGTACCGGGTCACGGACGGGCCGTGCACCACCTCGCCCGCTTTGGCATCCACACCGAAGCTGTGCAGGGTATCCGCCAGACGGCGGGAGTTGTTCCGCAGCTCCGCGCCCACTTCGGTATAGTTTTGTTCAAGATTTTCATCCAGCAGCGTGATAGGTGGATACTGATAGGCATTCTCTGTCTGGCTGCTTTCGATCTGGCGGCTCACCTCTTCGGCTGCCTGCGCCATCTCCTGATGAGAAACCTCCTGCTCCCGGCGGCCGGACCGTTTGGAAACAGGCTTTTTCCCCTCCGGGGCCGGTTCTTCCGCCACAGGGGTGGGTGCCGGCGCCGCAGGCACTGCTTCAGGTGTTTCCGCCGGTTTCGGTGATTCTGCAGGCGACGCTTCCGGCGTTTTCGCCGGCTCCGTGCAGGGCAGCAGCACCTCATCGGGCGTTTTCACGGACGCGGACCGGCGGGCAAAAAAGCCGCCCGTCTTTTGCCGCGCCGCTTCGGGCTCCTGCTCCCCGTCCAGCGGAATATCAATAGGCTGCCTGTTTCTGGCAGCAGAGACAGGCTGTGTTTTCTCTTCCCGGTGGGAAACAGGAGGCAGTTCCTCTTCCTCCTCTTCCTCCGCCCGCCGTTCCGCCGCACGCTCCCGTGCAGCGGCGATGAGGTCGGGAATTGAAATGTGCAGGGCGCCTATCAGCATGACAAGCATCAGCAGCAGACATATAATCAGGGAGGCCACCTTGCTGAAAACCGCCGCGCCGCCCACCGCCAGAGTGCCGGAAAGAGCGCCGCCGCTTGCCATCAGACGGCCGGAGGCCCACAGCTCTTTGGGAAGGGCCGCGGAAAATTTCATAGGCGCACACAAAAAAAGGTGCAGTGTGGTGCCCAATACCACCGGCAGCAGCAGTGCGCAGACCGTCCGCAGCGTCACATTGTCCTCCCCGCGCCGGAAAAGCCAGTAGCCCGCCAGAAGCAGAGCGGGGCCAAAGGCATAGTAGCCGTAGCCCGTGAGGCCCTTGAGAAGGCCGCTGAAAAAGCGGAGGAACAGCGCGTCCACCCCGAAATAGCTGACGATCACAAACAGCGCCAGCAACAGGCAGACGGCACCGCCCACTGCGCGGCCATAGGCGGGACGCGGCGGCTCCTGCTTGCGGGCACGGGTCTGTTTGCCCGCTTTTTTCGTTGTTGTCTTTCGTGCAGCCATAGGCGATGTAAATCCCTTTCTCCGTCAGAAAACGGCGTTGAGCACCAGTGTGACGACGCCCACGACCCAACAGTAATAAGCAAAAAAGCCGAATTTGCCCTTTTCGGCCACCAGACGCAGCAGGCAAATGCAGAAATAGCCCACCACCGCGGCCGTCACGACGCCCACCAGATACACCGGCACCTGGCTCCAGACAATGCCAGCCTTTGCCGCCTTCACAAAACTGAGAATATTGGCGCCCAACACCGCCGGAATGGACAGCAAAAAGGAAAAACGCACGGCAAATTTCCGCTCAAAACCCGTAAAGCAGCCCATGGAAATGGTCATGCCGGAGCGGGAAATGCCGGGTGCTGTGGCCACCGCCTGTGAAAAGCCCACCAGAAGCGCATCCAGCCAGGTGGCCGTGTGGGCATTTTTGCGGCCCCGGCGCACCATGTCGCTGGCAAACAGCAGCAGGCCCGTCACGATCAGTGCGCCGCCCACAAACGCCATGTGGGAGGAAAGCCCTTCAATGGCATTGTTAAACGGCAGTACGATAAAAAGCGGCAGCGTCCCCAGGATCACCAGCAGTACCAGCCGCCGGGCCGGGGGGACCGGTGTGGGCGTCGTCCCATGGGCCAGATCGCCGATGCCGCGGAAAAATTCACACACCATTTCCTTCACATCCTGCCAGTAGGCCACGAACACCGCCGCCAGCGTGCCCAGATGCAGCAGCACATCAAAAAACGGCGGCACTTCCCCGGCGCCGGACAGTCCCAGCAGGTTCTGCGCAATGGCCAGATGACCGGAGCTGGAAATGGGGAGAAACTCCGCGACACCCTGTATCAGGCCCAGAAGAAACGACGTTAAATAAGACATGGTTATTTTTCTATCTCCTGTCCTGCCTTTTCCGGCTCATGAAGCCAAAAGAAGCAATATTGATCCATACGCACCCATATTTGTTTATTATACCACCAAAGAAGGTGAAATTCCAGTCTAAATTCACAGCGGCATACGACAGCGGAGTACGAATGAACCGGCAGGGCACAGCGCCCCCGCCGGTTCAGCATATGTCTGTCAGATGCCGGAAATACCCTTTTCCAGAATGTTCAGCGCTTCTCTTGCCGCGGATTGTTCGGCCTCCTTTTTGCTGTGGCCGAAACCGCTGGGCAGCGTTTCCCCGTCCAGTACCACGCAGCATTCAAAGGTTTTGTTGTGGTCGGGGCCGGAGGCGCTGACCACCTGATACCGCAGATCTCTGCCGTCCCGCTGCTGCACCAGCTCCTGCAGCGCCGTCTTGAAGTCGCGGCGGCGCTGTTCCACCGCCTCTTCTTTTTCCTTTTCCAGCAGGACGCGGTGGATGAGCGACCGGGCCGCCTCCATGCCGCCGTCCAGATACACCGCTGCAAACACCGACTCCGTTGCATCCGCCAGAATGGAGGCGCGGGTGCGGCCGCCGCCGGCTTCTTCGCCTCTGCCCAGCTTCAGGTACGCGCCGAGGTCCAGGTTCTGCGCCACCTCGTACAGGCTCTCTTCGCAGACAAGTGCGGCACGGATGCGGGTCAGATCTCCTTCGGGCAGATCCCGATGCTTTTTGTATAAGAATTCCGCCGAAACAAGGCCCAGCACCGCGTCGCCCAGAAATTCGAGCCGCTCGTTGCTTTCAATGCCGCCGCCCCGGTGTTCATTGGCATAGGAACTGTGATACAGCGCTCCCTCCAGCAGCTTCCTGTCACGGAAGGCGTATCCCAGCTTTTCCTCCAGTGTGTGCATGGCTCTTCTCCTTTTCTCCGCTTTTCCTGTGCATAAAAAAGGAGGCCCCGCGGTCACGCGGGGCGCATCCTGTTTCAGCCGTTGAGTTTATTGTACAGATAATGGACGCAGTCGCCGACCGTTTTCAGTCCGGACAGGTCTTCCTCTTCGATCTCGCCAATATCGAACTCTTCTTCCATGGCCATGACCAGTTCCACCAGATCCACCGAATCGGCGCCCAGATCGTCCACAAAAGAACTCTCCATTGCAATCTCATCTGTATCAATTGCGAACTGCTCCGCAATCAAGTCCTGCATTGTTTTGAAAATTTCTTCCATCGTCATGCGGCACTTCTCCTTTCGCGCGTTTTCTTGAAAAATAATACGGCAATTAGAATAGGCTGTCAATAGCTATTTTGCATTTATGTCCGGTCAATCCGCATCCGGGCAATATTTTTTTCAATATTGGCCGCAATGTTGCTGCGGGCAATGGCCTGTGCCTGACCGACGGCATTGTCGATGGCCTCGGCATTGGACGCGCCGTGAGCCTTGATTACCGGCTTGGAAATGCCGATCAGCGCCGTACCGCCCACCTTGTTGGGGTCCAGACGATTTTTAAAGGCTTTCAGATCTCCCTGGATCAGCGCTGCCGCCAGTTTTGATTTCAGATTTTTCGTAAAAATATCCTTCAGCGCATGGGCGGTAAAAGACCCGACGCCTTCTATGGACTTGAGCAGAATATTGCCGGCAAAACCGTCTGTGACGATCACATCGCATTCACCCTTGATGGCCTCCTTGGCCTCGATATTGCCCACAAAATTCAGTGCGCCGTCCTGCGCCGCCGCCTGGAGCCGGGCATACGTTTCCCGCTGCAGATCCGTGCCTTTCTCCGGCTCCGCACCGATATTCAGAAGCCCCACCCGCGGCTTTTCGATTCCCAGCACCTCGGATGCGTAAAAATTGCCCAGATAGGCAAATTGCAGCAGATACTCCGGCGTACACTCGGCGTTGGCGCCGCAGTCGATGAGAACGGCCTGTCCCTTGGTGGTGGGGATCACCGGCGCCATAGCGGCTCTCCGGATGCCCCGGACGCGCTTGACCACCAGCGTGGCTCCCGCCAAAAGGGCGCCGGTGGACCCGGCGGACACAAAGGCGTCGCCCGCCCCGTCCCGCAGCATATTCAGTCCCACCGTCATGGAGGAATCTTTTTTCTTCTTAAAAGCCGTGGCCGGATCGTCGCTGATCTCAATGATTTCAGAGGCGGGGACGATCTCCACCTTCTGCGCGGGCGCGGACACGCCGCAGCTCTCCATGGCCGCCCGAATGCGGTCCGGATCCCCCACCAGCGCAATGTCCACCTTCCAGCGGGACGCACCGGTCAGGGCGCCTTTTACGATTTCCAGCGGCGCGTTGTCGCCGCCCATGGCGTCGATAATAATTTTCACAGTTCCCCTACTTCTTTCTCAAGTCCCGCAAGAATGGCCAGAGAGCGGGCGCTCAGCTCGGCATTCTTGTTCCGCTTGCCCCGTACCCGGTGGTCCAGAGGAGGCATAATGCCAAAATTGATGTTCATGGGCTGGAAATTCCCCACAGAAGTGTTGCTGATATACAGCGCCAGCGCGCCGACGGCCGTTTCCTGGGGGAAATTCACCGGTGCCTTCCCCAGAAGGCGCCTGGCTGTTTCCACACCGGCCAGATAACCGGAGGCACAGGACTCCACATACCCTTCCACGCCTGTCATCTGCCCGGCAAAGGAAATGCGGGGCTGGGACAAAAGCTGATAATAGCGGTTCAAAAGCCGCGGCGAATCCAGGTAGGTATTCCGGTGCATCACACCGTAGCGCAGAAACCGGGCATCGTGCAGCGCCGGGATCATGGAAAACACCCGTTTCTGCTCCGGCCAGCGCAGGTGGGTCTGAAAGCCCACCAGGTTGTAGATGGTACCCTGGGCGTTGTCCTTTCGCAGCTGCACCACCGCGTGAGGCTCCCGTCCTGTTCTGGGGTCGGGCAGCCCCCGGGGCTTCAGCGGCCCGTAGCACAGGGTATCCTCTCCGCGCCGGGCCATCACCTCCACCGGCATGCAGCCTTCAAACACATTCTGATCTTCAAAGCCGTGGACTTCCGCTTCCTGCGCACCCGTCAGCTCCTGCCAGAAGGCATGATACTCCTCCTGCGTCATGGGACAGTTGATATAATCCGGCGTGCCCCGGTCATAGCGGGAGGCAAAATAGGCTTTCTCCATATCCACGCTGTCAAAGGACACCAAAGGGGCGGCCGCGTCGTAAAAGTGGAGAGGCTGCGCCTGCCCCACCAGCTGCTGCAGCGTATCTGCCAGCGCCGGAGATGTGAGCGGGCCGGAGGCCACGATCACCTCGCCCTCGGCGGGCAGTTCCGTCACCTCGCCGCTCACCACGGTAATCAGCGGATGGGAACGGAGCTTCTCCGTCACCAGACGGGCAAAGCCTTCCCGATCCACCGCCAGCGCCCCGCCCGCTTCCACACGGGTGGCGTCGGCACATTGCAGGATCAGGGAGGAAAGGCGGCGCAGCTCTTCCTTCAGAAGGCCCACTGCGTTTTCCAGCTGGTCGCTGCGCAGGGAATTGGAGCAGCAAAGCTCCGCAAAATAGTCGCTCGTATGAGCGGGGATCCTCTTTTCCGGCTTCATCTCGCACAGCGTCACCTGAACGCCGCGCTGCGCCAGCTGCCATGCCGCTTCCGATCCGGCCAGTCCCGCTCCGATCACAGTTGCTTGCATAGGTTATTCCTCAGTTTCCTTTTTTTCCCTGGAAGGCGCCCTCCTGGCGGCCGGTTTTGGGGCCGTTGTCTTTCTGGCGGTCGGCTTTTTGGCAGCCGCCTTTTTCGCTGCCGTTTTCCCGGCGGCAGGCGCTTTCACCGCCTTGGCCGCCGCAGGTTTCTTTGCGTCGGTCTTTCTGACCGCGCTTTTTCTGACGGTCGGCTTCTCCGCCGGCGTTTCGTTCTCCGCTGCCGCATCGCCGGCTGCTTTTTTGCCGGCCTGTTTTTTGGCAGCTGTCTTTCTGGCTGCCGTCTTTTTGGCGGCCGTTTTTTTGGCGGTCGGTTTTTTAGCGGTCGGTTTTTTGGCGGTCGGTTTTTGGACGGCAGCCGCCTTTTCATCGCTGCTCTCCGCCGTCGGAACAGAGGCATTGTCGGTCTTTTTCTCTTCCTCTGTTTTTTTACGGGGATAGCCGCGCTTGTCCTCCGGGAGGAAATTAGCGCAGTCCGGGTTGATGCAGAACGGCCGCTTGAAACCCTTGCCGGATTTCTTGAACAGCGTATGCCCGCATACGGGACAGTCGTCCTTCACGGGCACGTCAAAGGTCATGAAGTCACATTTGGAGGCGGGATCGGCGCTGTTGGTGTGTTCGCAGCAGTAATAGGTGTAGGGCTTGCCTGTGCGCTTGCTGGTGCTGGTGCGCTTCATGAGGCGCCCGCCGCACTTGGGGCAGCGGCCCGGCATTTCCACCACCAGGGGCTTGGTAAACTTGCATTCGGGATAACCGGGACAGGCCAGAAAACGTCCGAAACGGCCGCTTTTGATGACCATGTTGCGGCCGCACAGATCGCACTTCTCCTCACTGACCTCGTCGGGCACCTTGAGATAGACGCCATCCAGATCCTTCTCAGCCTGCTTGAGATTCTGGTCGAAACCGCCGTAAAACTCCCGCAGGAGGCTCTTCCACTGTTTGTGGCCGCTCTCCACCTCGTCGAGTTCTTTTTCCATGTTGGCGGTGAACTTCATGTCCACAATATCCTTGAACTTATCACACATCAATCCTGTGACCACATCGCCCAACGGCGTGATCTTCAGGTACTTGCCGTCCTTGACCACATATTCCCGGTCCAGAATCGTGGACACGGTGGGCGCGTAGGTGGAGGGACGGCCAATGCCGTTTTCCTCCATAGCGCGGATCAGCGTGGCGTCCGTGTAGCGGGCGGGCGGCTGCGTAAAGTGCTGATCCTTGTCAAAGCCGTCCAGCGTCAGGGGCTGCCCCTCGGTCAGCTGCGGCAGCGGGGATTCCTTCTCTTCCTTCTCCTCGTCGCGGCTCTCCTCATACACCGCTGTATAGCCGGAAAACTTCACACTGCTGGAGGAGGCACGGAAGGCATACTCTCCGGCGGCGATCTCCACACTGACGCTGTCGTAAACGGCATTGGCCATCTGGCAAGCCACAAAGCGGCTCCAGATCAGCCGGTAAAGGCGATACTGCTCCCCCGTGAGGTCGGCCTTCACCCTCTCAGGCGTCAGCGTCACGTCGCTGGGGCGAATGGCTTCATGGGCGTCCTGCGCCCCGGCCTTGGCCTTGAAATGGCGGGTGGCAGAAGGATAATAGTCCTTCCCATAACGGCCCAGAATGAACTCCTTGGCCGCCGTCAGGGCCTCTTCCGACAGGCGCAGCGAGTCGGTACGCATATAGGTGATGAGGCCCACGGTGCCTTCACCGGTGATATCCACGCCTTCATAGAGCTGCTGGGCGATGGCCATGGTGCGCCGGGGCGTCATGTTCAGCTTGCGCGATGCCTCCTGCTGCATGGTGGAGGTAGTAAAAGGAGGCGAAGGGGAGCGCTGCTTGTCCGTCCGTTTGACGCTCTTGACCGCAAAGGATTCGTTTTCTGCGGCGCGAACGATTTCCTCCACCTCCGCGCCGGAGGTGGGTTCGTGCTTTTTGCCGTCCTTTCCGTAATAATGTGCCTTGCAGAGATGATGATCCTCTGTTTCCAGCCGGGCATCCAGCGTCCAGTACTCCTGGGGAACAAAATGCCTGATCTCGTCCTCCCGCTGGGCTACCATGCGCATGGCCACCGACTGCACGCGGCCGGCGGAAAGGCCGCGCCGCACCTTCTTCCACAGCAGCGGCGAGAGTTCATAGCCCACAATGCGGTCCAGAATACGGCGTGCCTGCTGGGCGTCCACCAGATTCTGATCGATGGTGCGGGGCGCCTGTATGCTCTCCTGCACCACCTTCTTGGTGATCTCGTTGAAGGTGACCCGCTTGGCCTTCTTGTCGTCCAGATCCAGCAGCGCCTTCAGATGCCAGGAAATGGCCTCGCCTTCACGGTCCGGGTCGGTGGCGAGATAGACCGTCGAGCTGGATTTGGCGGATTTCTTCAGGTCGTTGATGATATCTTCCTTGCCCTTGATGGGCTTGTAATTGGGTGTAAAATCGTTTTCAATGTCCACGCCCAGCACGCTCTTGGGCAGATCGCGCAAATGACCCATGCAGGCCTTCACCTCATAGTCATTGCCCAGATACTTGCCGATGGTCTTTGCTTTGGCGGGAGATTCCACGATAACCAGGTTTTTCCCCGATTTCTTCACCGCAGTGATCCTCCTATTCTTTCAGATCCACCGTTCGCACAAAGCGGCGTCCGCTCTGCTGTTCGGCAAATCCGTTGATTTCCAGTATAGTCAGTGTCGAAAGGACACGGTGGATAGGCAATTCCGCTTTCTCGGCCACCTCGTCGGGCAGAAGCGGCTCTTCCGCCGTCAGCGAGTGCAGGACGGCCAGCTGATCCTCCGTCAGCTCCGGGTGGGCGCTGAGATCCAACTCGTTTCTCTCCCTGACAGGCACAGCCGGTCTGGCCGCCTCCTCCGCCCGGCGGGCACGGGCCTCATAGCCCGGATTCGCCTGCATTCTTTGTTCGCTCGGCCGCAGCTTATGCGGATACTGGGCCTGGTACTCGCACAGGATGTCCCAGCTGCCCGTCACAATGCCCGCTCCGTCACGGATGAGCGCGTTGCAGCCGCGGCTGGCGGGCGCCCGATAGGGGCCGGGCACGGCAAATACTTCCCGTCCCTGCTCCATCGCCGTATTGGCGGTAATCAAAGCACCGCTTCTCTCCGGCGCTTCCACCACCACGGTGGCCAGGCACAGCCCGCTGATAATCCGATTGCGCACCGGGAAATGACTGCCGGCCGCCTCCGTTCCCGGAGGGTATTCCGACAAAAGCACACCGGCCGCCTCCACGTCGGCAAAGAGGTTTCTGTTCTCCGCCGGATAAATCACATCAATACCGCCGCCCAAAACGGCCGCGGTCATACCGGGAGCGCGAAGTGCGCCTCTGTGCGCTGCCGCATCAATCCCTCTGGCGAGGCCAGATACAATCAGCGCCCCCTGCGAGGCCATCTCCCAGCTCAGTTCCTCCGCCGCCTGAATGCCGTAGGGGGTGCAGGTACGGGTGCCCACCACCGCTATGGCCGCCTCCTCATCAAAAAGCGGCAGCTGCCCTTTCCAGTAGAGTACCGCCGGCGGGTCGTAAATATTCTTAAGGCGGTTGGGATAAGCAGCGTCCTGCACGGTCAGCACATGGATGCCCAGTCGGTCGCAATCGCCCAGAATCCTGTCGGCAGACAGGAGCGATTTGTCCGCCGCCGGGGCCGCCTGTGATGCGCTGAGCCCGGGCGTCAGAAGCAGGTCGCCCTTCTCCGCGTGATAGATTTCCTCCGGTGAACCGAAGTGATCCAGCAACAGCAGCCGGGATCGATTGCTGAGGCCCGGCAGCGCCGAAAGCCAGATCCAATATTTTAAGGCCGCCACCGCCTTCTCCTCCTTTACCGATACATTTCCCACAGCAGCACCGCTGCCGCCGCCGCCGCGTTCAGCGATTCGCAGCGCGGACTCATGGGGATCTTCACCGTGCAGTCACACAGGGACAGCACAGTCTGAGAAAGGCCCTTTCCCTCGCTGCCGATGGCAGCGGCGGCCTTCTCATAGCAAAGCGCCCGGACGTCCCGGGTGTCGTCACGCAGGGCCGCGCCATACAGCGGAATCCCGCTCTTCTGCAGCAGCGCCTTGAGTTCCTCCGGCTCGCAGACCCACACCGGGCGGCGGAACACCGCCCCCATGGTGGCCCGCACCGTCTTGGGGTTATAGAGGTCGGCGCAGCCGGGCAGCAAAAACATGCCGTCGCACGCAAAGGCATCTGCCGTCCGCAGGATCGTTCCCACGTTGCCCGGATCCTGCACGCCGTCGAGCACCACATAGTGGCGGCCCGGCAGCACGGACGGCAGCGCGAGAGGCGCCGTTCGGCAGGTAAACAGCACCCCCTGGGGCGCCTCCATGGGAGATACCGACTGCATCACGTCCGGCGGCACACAGACCGCACGGCCCGGCAGTTTTTCAGGAAACTCCGCGCCCTCCGTGTACACGACGGTCATCACTTCAGCCTGCCAGTGCAGCGCCTCCGCCAGGAGTTTGGGGCTGTCGCACAAAAACTCGCCGCACTCACGCCTGTAGGCGGCGGACGACGCCAGCTTCCGGAGATGCGTCATCAAAGGATTTTTCCGGCTGGTAATACGCTCCGTCGTCATCCTCTCCTTCCGGGCGTAAAAGGCTGACTCAGCCCTTTGACAGGCTGAGTCAGCCGGATATGTGTCAATCCAGGGGTTTCATGGTCGGGAACAGGATCACGTCGCGAATGGAGTCTGCCCCGCAGAGCATCATGGCGCAGCGGTCGATACCGATGCCCAGACCGCCCGTGGGAGGCATGCCGTACTCCAGCGCCATAACAAAGTCCTCGTCCATCATACTGGCTTCTTCATCTCCGCCGGCCCGCAGTTCCGCCTGCTTCATAAAGCGCTGGCGCTGGTCAATGGGGTCGTTGAGTTCGGAGAAAGCATTGCCCATTTCGTTGTGGCAGATGAACAGTTCAAAGCGTTCCGTCAGCCGGTGATCGGAGGGGCTGCGCTTGGCAAGAGGCGAAACCTCCACCGGGTACATGGTGATAAAGGTGGGCTGCACCAGCTGCTCTTCCACCTTCTGGTCGAAGCACTCGTAGAGCGCGTGGCCCCAGGTGGCTTCCACGCCGTCCATGTCCACACCGGCCTTCTTCGCAGCAGCCACAGCCTCCGCGTCGTCGGTGACCGTCATGAAATCAATGCCCACATACTGCTTTACCGCTTCGGCCATGGTCAGCCGCTTCCAGCCGGGCGTCAGATCCACGTCGTAGCCCATCCACTTGACCTGATAGGTGCCCAGAATCTCCTGAGCGGCGCCGGAAAGGATGCCCTCGGTGATATCCATCATGCCGTGAAAATCCGTATAAGCCTCATACAGCTCCACAGTGGTGAATTCAGGGTTGTGCTTGGTATCCATGCCCTCGTTGCGGAAAATGCGGCCCACCTCATACACGCGCTCCATACCGCCCACGATCAGGCGCTTGAGGTGCAGCTCGGTGGCAATGCGCATATACATATCGATGTCCAGCGCATTGTGATGGGTAATGAACGGGCGGGCGTTGGCGCCGCCGGAAATGGTGCTCAGCACGGGCGTTTCCACTTCCATATAGCCGCGGCTGTCCAGATAGTTGCGCAGATACCGGACAAACTGGCTGCGGATCTCAAAGTTGCGCCGGGACTCCGGGTTCACGATCAGATCCACATAACGCTGACGGTAGCGCATCTCCTTGTCGGTGAGGCCGTGATACTTCTCCGGCAGAGGCTGAAGAGATTTGCTGAGCAGAACGATGTCTTTGGCGCGGACACTCATCTCGCCGCGCTGGGTGCGGAACACTTCGCCGCGGATGCCCACGATGTCGCCGATGTCGTATTTCTTGAAGCGGTCATAGATCGCCTCGTCCATCTCGTCCTTGCGGGCATAGATCTGAATGCGGCCGGTCTTATCCTGCAGATCGCAGAAAGAAACCTTGCCCATACCACGTTTGGACATAAGCCGGCCGGCCACGGATACCTCCGTTCCCTCCAGCGCGTCAAAGTGATCCCGGATGTCCTGGGTGTGGTGCGTCACAGAATAGAGCGTGATTTCAAAAGGGTCCCTGCCCTCGTCCTGCAGCGCCTTCAGCTTTTCGCGGCGGATGCGGAGGATCTCGCTCAGATCCTGCTGTGTGTCCTTTGTTCCCTGATTCTGTTCAGCCATCTTTTTGATCTCCTTATCTTTCGATCTTGTCCACACGGTAATGCATGATCCCGCGGGGCGCTTCTACACTGATCTCATCGCCGGCCCGCGTGCCCATCAGAGCCTTGCCAAAAGGCGAGTCCTCCGACACGGCGTGGTTCATCACATCCGCCTCCTGAGAGCCCACGATCTTATAGGCCGGCAGCTGCTTTCCGTTTTCCAGATTGGTCACGATCACCCGGCAGCCAATGGACACCTTGTCGGAGTCCGTTTCGGCCTCGTCCACGATCACGGCGTGGAGCAGGATCTCCTCCAGCTCCGCAATACGGGAGTACAGCTTGCCCTGTTCGTTTTTTGCTTCGTCATATTCGCTGTTCTCGGAGAGGTCGCCAAAACCACGAGCCTCTTTGATCAGGTCCGCGATCTCGTCGGCGCGGGTCGTTTTGTTGTAATCCAGCTCCGCCTTCAATTCATCATACCGTGCCTGGCTCATCTTAAACTCTTTTACCATGATGTCTGATCCTTTCCATCTTCCAATATCTGCAGGTACCCGGTGATACCTATACCTATTTAAATTATGATATGTCACGTTGCATTATAGAGAGTTTCCAAAGCCCTGTCAAGCAAAGAATGTGAGGAATTTCACTTGAATTTCCTCCAAAGGCAGCTCTCCCGCCTCAAAAAGCGCCGTTACCAGCTGTGAATCGGGCGGCCGGCCGCCCAGCCGTGCCAGTCGTTCCGGCGGCAGTTCATAACCCACAGGCTGCTTTTCGCAATCCGTGCCGAGCCGGATGACGGGTATCCCGGCCGTTCCCGGGGGGCAGGCGTCAAACGCCACCGCGATCTCGGGTGCCTGCCCGGCAGGGGAGGCACACACGCCGTAGGTATACCGCAGTTCTTTTTCCAGCGCACCGCTGTCATGCACCAGATGCAGCTGTACATAGCGGCATTTTTCCGCCAGCACACGGCCGGCTTCCCGCACGCTCCGGCTTTCGCCCCGGGCATAAAGCGCGGCAGACGCGGCAGAAACGGGGATTCTTCTCTCGGCGCACGCCAGCTCCAGCAGACGCGGCAGCAGACCGAGGCGCAGATTTTCCTCCGCCAGAGGCGTCAGTCCCTCCCCCGCAAGCACATCCGCGAACGGGAAGTCCGGCGGCAGCACCACACGTCGGACGCCGCAGCGGCGCATGGCGCGTGCAGAGCGCCGCAGACGCCGCCGGAAAAAAAGGCATCCCGGTTTTCCCGTCTGTATTTCCCAGAAGACAGCTCCGCCGATCCCCGTCCGCCGCAGAGCAAAGCGGCCTGTACCCGGCCAGTCAACATAACCATACATAAAAAGCCCTCCCGCACCATTGTTATGGTGCGGGAGGATGGATTATGCCGTCTTACCAATCATAGGGGATATAACCGGGCAAATAGGTCAGCGGGTCGATGCGGCCGCCGTTTTCCCAGATCTCATAGTGCAGATGCGGGCCGGTGGAGTTACCGGTAGACCCTACATAGCCGATAACCTGTCCCTGCGACACCGTCTGTCCTTCGCTCACCGCGACAGAACTCATGTGAGCATAGAGCGTGTTATTGCCGGAACCGTGATCCAGCACCACATAGTTGCCGTAGCCGCCGCCCCAGGGGCCGCCGATCAGGATCACCGTACCGGACTTGGTGGCGTAAATGGGACTGCCGTAACTGGCGCCGATATCCACGCCCAGATGGTATGTACTGCCGATGCCGCCGGGGGATGACCGGGCGCCGAAAGGTGAAGTGACAAGCCGGGTGTCCGTGGGCCAGATATAGCCGCCGCTGGTGGCCTGAGGCAGCGTGGTGCCGCTCTGGGCGGCCTGCTGCCGGGCCGCTTCCTCCGCGGCCTCGATCTGGCTCTGGATCTCGGCAGCCTGCGCCGTTTCCGCGTCGTACAGCGCCTGGGCGCCGGCTTCCGTTTCTTCATACTGCGCTACCAGAGCCGCGGCGTCCGCGATCTTGGTCTGCAGCTCAGTCTGAGCGTCGGAAAGTGTGGTTTCCTGGGATTCCAGATCCGCCTTCTCCTGCGCCAGCTGCGATTGCAGCGCCTTCAGGTCCTCCATGACCTGCTTATCGTACGACATGACCTCATTGATGAAGTCAAGGCGGCTGAGAAGGTCGGAAAAGCTGGTGGCCTTGAACAGCACCTCCCAGTAGGAGATGGTGCCGCGTTCTTCTTCTTCCCGCGCCTGCTTGCAGAACAGCTGGTACTGCGCCTCTTCCTTTACCTGGGTTTCCGCGATGCGCTGATTGCTGTCCTCAATTTGCGACTGCACCGTGCTGATCTGCTCGCGGATGACGGTGTTCTGCTCATCCATCAGCCTCTTCTGCTCCAGGACGGTGGCCTTGCTGCTCTCCGCGGCGTCGATCTGTGCCTGCAGATCAGCCTTTTTTGATTCAATCTCATCGAGCTGCTGTTGCTGTTCCGCCGTGGCGGCATACGCTCCCGGCGTCAGCAGCGTCACCGTCATGGAAACCGCCAGCAACAAGGCAAACAGAGTCGAAACAATTCTTCTTGTCATTCTCTTTCCTCCGTTTTTATACTTGCAGGAATTTACGGATGGCTGTCAGGCTCCCGCCGACACCGATCAGAATACCCGCGGCCGCAAACACGCCCGCCACCGAACCCCACATGCGTTTGAAGGGGATCACGGACACCAGCTGCAGCGTGTCAGACGAGGCGATTCCCTTCACCACCGCCGCATACAGCAGCCATTGCAGGCCAAACGCCACCGCCGCGCCGCAGACGCCCATCATCAGCCCCTCAAACACGAAAGGCCAGCGGATAAAGCTGTTGGTGGCGCCCACCATCTTCATAACGGCGATTTCATCACGCCGGTCAAAGGTAGTCAGCTTGATGGTGTTGGAAATGATAAAGACCGATACCACAAACAATATGGTGATAAGGGCGATACTGATGACGCTGGCGATATTCCGCAGTGTCATGAAGCCGTTGGAAATATCTTCGTCGGCCCGCACCTTGTCGATGCCCTGTACGCCTTTCACCGCCGCGATGGTCTGACTCAGCTTATCCGGATCGGCCAGATGAATCACATACCGGTGACGAAAGATGCTGGCATCCAGTTCGCTGTACAGTCCCTCCTGGTCGTATTTCTGCACATAATCGTCCCGCGCCTGCTGGCGGGACACAAAGGTGCACCCCGATACGTTGTCCAGCGCGGTGAGCTGCGTCTGCAGCCCCATGGCCTGCTCGTCCGTCAGATCATCCTGCACAAAGGCAAGGATCGCGTTCTCTTTTTGCAGATCCTTCAGGTTTTCATTGGCGTTTACCGCCACCAGTGAAAACGTTCCCATGATCAAAAGGCACGCCACTGTGATCCCGATGGCCGCAAAGGACATGAATCCGTGGGAGAACATATTGGATATGCCCTCTTTGAAAAAGTAGGATATATTATGTTTCATTCTCAGACCTCATAGCTTCCCATACCGTCGCTGACCACATTGCCGTTGTCGATCATAATAATGCGCTTGCCCAGGCGGTTGACCAACTCCTTTTCGTGGGTCACCACCAGTACGGTGGTTCCCAGCGCGTTGATGCGCTCCAGCAGCGTCATGATCTCCAGCGAACGGCCGGGGTCCAGGTTCCCGGTAGGTTCGTCAGCCACAATGGTAGAGGGATTGTTCACCAGCGCGCGGGCAATGGCCACCCGCTGCTGTTCTCCGCCGGACAACTCGTCCGGATAGCTGTTCATCTTATTCTCCAGCCCTACCAGCTCCAGCACATAAGGGATGCGGTTCTTGATCTCCCGCGGAGAGGCGTCCACCGCACGCATGGCCAAACTCAGGTTGTTGTATACCGTCTTTTTGCCGATGAGCCGGAAATCCTGAAAGATTACACCCACCGTGCGGCGCATATAGGGCACCTGCCACTCGGCAATATTGCTCAGGCTGAACCCGTTGGCCATAATGCGCCCGGCACTGGGGATGATCTCGCCCGTCAAGAGCTTGATAATGGTGGACTTTCCGGAACCGGAAGGCCCCACCAGAAAAACAAATTCGCCGTCGTCAATATTGAAGGAAATGCCCTTGAGCGCTTCCGTCCCGTTGTCATACGTTTTTTCAACGTCTTTAAATCGAATCATATGTCCCCCGAATCCTGTTTTCTATCAAAAACGACGCGCAGCGTCAAAATTCGTCTTTGCAACTATGTACTCATTATAGACAAAAGGTTACAAAATGGCAACACGCAAGATATGAATATTTCGTTAAATTAAAGCATTCTTTTTCCCAGAAATAAAAATATCCGGAAGAAAAATTTCTCCGGTGGCCGCAAAAAAATCCCGGAAGCCAAGGCTTCCGGGATCGGGGTCCGTATCAGGCTTCAATTCCGCGGCTGGTCAGATACTTCTTGACCATCAAAGCCACCTTGAAGGTAATGGCATCGTCAAACTCGCGCAGGTCGAGCCCTGTGAGCTTTTTGATTTTCTCCAGACGATACACCAGCGTATTGCGGTGAACAAACAGCTTTCTGGCTGTTTCGGATACGTTCAGGTTGTTTTCAAAGAACTTATAGATGGTAAACAGCGTTTCCTGATCCAAGGCATCAATGGGGTTCTTTTTGAACACCTCCTGGAGGAACATTTCGCAAAGAGTGGTGGGCAGCTGATAAATCAGGCGGCCAATCCCCAGGTTTTCATAGTTGATGATATATCTTTCGGTGTCGAACACCTTGCCCACTTCAATGGCAATCTGCGCTTCCTTGTAGGATTTGGCCAGATCCCGCAGATGGCAGGCCACCGTTCCGATTCCCACAAAAACACGGTTCTCACCGCCGACACGCAGCGCCTCCGCCAACTGGGCGGCCACGCGCTCCAGCTCCCGCCCGCCGACATTGTCCGGCAGCTGGTGAATGAGCGCCACGTCGGCCTCGCCCACGCTGATGACGAAATCGTTTTGCCGGTCAGGGAACAGATTCTGGATCACATCCAGCGGAATGCTCTCCGTCCGGTCGTCCACGGGGCGGATGACAAACACGCCGCGCGGCACCTCCGCGGCCACATGCAATTCTTTGGCCCGCATATAAATATCGCTGAGCAGGATATTATCCGAAATAATATTCTTGATGAAAGAGCCCTTGTCGTGCTTTTCTTCGTAGTAAGCCTTGGCGGAATTCAGCGCCACGGCAGCCATCGCGCAAACCGTTCGCCCCACGCTGTCCTCCCCGCTGGCAAAAACAGCATAGTCAAACTGGTTGCCCCAGCCAGGCAGCGCCTTGAAAGTCTTGTTCTCCAGCGTGACACAGCTGCCCTCCGCAGCATTGATGGTTTCCACATATTTGGGCCATTTCTTGCCGATACCGGTCAACTCACTGCATGCAATCACCGTACCCTCTGCGTCGATGACGCCGATGGTTCGATCAGTGGTTTCTTTGAACTGCAAGACAACGTTCTGAAAAATTCTCCCTGACATGGTCGTCCTCCCACCTAACAAGCCTGTGGATATTTTGTGCAATATGCCAAGCTGTTATTGCCATTATATCGTCAGAATCACGATTTTGCAAGTGTAATTTTCTTTTTTCAACAAAATTTCAGTTTCTATTTCTCTGTTCTACCGAAAAATTACCCATCAAAGCGTTTGCAGGCTTTCTTTTTCTTTCTCTGTTAAAAAGCGATATGCGCCCTTTGGCAGAGAATCTTCCAGACGCAGCGGCCCCATAGCCAGGCGCTTGAGATAGACGACGGGCTTGCCGCGGGCCGCAAGCATCCGCTTCACCTGGTGAAATTTTCCCTCGTGGAGAGTCACCAGCGCTTCGCTGGCTGACAGGCGCTTCAAACCGGCCGGCATACATTTTTGCCCGTCGCCCAGCGTCATGCCCGCAGCAAACGCCCGACAGTCGTCCTCCGTCAGTTCTCCCTCCACGCGGGCGTAGTACACCTTTTCCACATGATTTTTGGGCGACAGCAGGCGGTGCGCCAGATCGCCGTCGTTGGTCAGCAGCAGGAGCCCCTCCGTATCCTTGTCCAGCCGGCCCACGGGAAACAGCTGCTGCAGCTCCGGCGGCAGCAGCGACAGCACCGTGTCGGCGCGCGCATCCTCCGTGGCCGTCAGGACCCCCGCCGGCTTGTGCATCAGCACATAGGTGTAGCGTCGATAGCCCAGGTCCTCCCCGTCCAGCAGAATCTCTGTTTCTTCCGGATCAAATTTTTCGTCCGGCGAGGCGGCAAAAGCCCCATTGACCAGAATACGTCCCTCCTTGACCATCTGGCGGACCTCCCTGCGCGACTTTTTTCCGGTGGCACTGATGATTTTATCCAGACGCATCTTTTCCATAAGCCTGCCCCCTCTTCCCCTCGATGTTGATTTTCTTTTCTATCGTATCATAAATATCGGCAAAAGGGAATAAATTGTGGGACAGGAGGAGGATCTGTGATGGTTGTTTTTCATATTCGCTTTTCAAAAAAGAAAGCCGCCGTGGCGGCGGCCTGTCTGGTACTGGTGATAGCGCTGGGACTTCTGTTGGGCGGCTGTTTCCACAAAAAAGCCGCAGGCAGCGGCATCTCCCCTGCCGGTGTGGCTACGAATGAGGATCGCATTGCCTTTCTGATGCAATACGGCTGGCAGGTAAAGCCCGACCCTGTGGAATCCATGGAGCTGATGCTGCCCGATCCCCTGACCGACGCCTATCAGGCCTATGACAAGCTGCAGCAGGATCAGGGCTTCTCGCTTTCAGATTACTCCGGCAAGCAGGTCACACGCTATACCTATGCCGTCACCAACTATCCACGCGCCGCCGAAGGCGTACAGGCCGATCTTTATATCTGCGATCACACGGTCATCGCCGGCGACATCATCTGTCTGGGAGAAAACGGGTTTCAGACCGGACTCGCCTTTCCCTCCGGCGTTTCCTGACGTCACTGCGGCGAGCAGCCAAAAAAAGAGGCAGGATCTGCATCCTGCCTCTTTTCATGCTTATGTCGGTAAATTACTTGCCTTCGATCTCAATGACAACGCCGGAACCCACGGTACGGCCACCTTCACGGATAGCGAAACGCAGACCGTTTTCGATAGCGATGGGGGTAATCAGTTCAACGTGCATATCAACGTTATCGCCGGGCATGCACATCTCAGTGCCTTCGGGCAGAGTGATGACGCCGGTCACGTCGGTAGTACGGAAATAGAACTGGGGGCGATAGTTATTGAAGAAGGGCGTATGACGGCCGCCTTCTTCCTTGGTCAGAACGTACACCTGGCCAACGAACTTGGTGTGGGGATGAATGGAGCCGGGTTTGGACAGAACCTGGCCGCGCTCCACTTCGGTCTTGGCAACGCCGCGCAGCAGAGCGCCGATGTTGTCGCCGGCTTCTGCGAAGTCCAGCAGCTTGTGGAACATTTCGATACCGGTGACGACGGTTTCGCGCTTCTCTTCCTGCAGGCCGACGATTTCGACCTTCTCGTTGAGCTTCAGCATACCACGCTCCACACGGCCGGTAGCAACCGTACCACGGCCGGAGATGGTGAACACGTCCTCAACGGGCATCAGGAAGGGCAGCTCGTCGTTACGAGCGGGAGTGGGGATCCAGGAGTCAACAGCGTCCATCAGTTCCTTGATGCAGGCATACTCAGGAGCGTTGGGATCGGTGGACTCGGAAACCAGCGCGTTCAGAGCGCTGCCGCGGATGATGGGGGTGTCGTCGCCGGGGAAGCCATAGAAGCTCAAAAGCTCGCGGACTTCCATCTCAACCAGCTCCAGCAGCTCTTCATCGTCGACCTGGTCGCACTTGTTCAGGAAAACCAGCACGGAAGGCACGTTCACCTGGCGGGCCAGCAGCAGATGCTCACGGGTCTGAGCCATGGGGCCGTCGGAAGCAGCGATGACCAGGATAGCGCCGTCCATCTGGGCAGCACCGGTGATCATGTTCTTGATATAGTCAGCATGGCCCGGGCAGTCAACGTGTGCATAGTGACGCTTCTCGGTTTCATACTCAACGTGGGCGGTGTTGATGGTGATGCCGCGCTCTCTCTCTTCAGGAGCCTTATCAATGGAAGAATAATCGGTATACTGTGCCTTGCCCTGCAAAGACAGCCACTTGGTGATAGCAGCGGTCAGAGTGGTCTTGCCATGGTCGATATGACCAATGGTGCCGATGTTAACATGGGGCTTTGTTCTCTCAAATTTCTGCTTAGCCATTTGAAAAAATCCTCCTTAACAATTTTGCATAATGATGGTGCAATGAATTTTATAAATTATCATTGCCATTTTACAGTATTTGGTTATAAAAAGCAATCTTTATTTGGCGTTTTAAAATTTTTCACGCCCAGTGCGCTGGTCAATGAGCTTCTCCTGAATGTTTTTGGGGATCTCAGTATAGTGGCTGGGCTCCATGGTGTACTGTCCGCGGCCCTGCGTGCGGGAACGAAGGTTCGTTGCATAACCGAACATCTCCGCCAGCGGGACAAACGCGTCGATCTGCTGGGCGCCGGAACGGGCCTCCAGCTTATGAATCTGTCCGCGGCGGGCGTTCAGGTCGCCGATAACGTCGCCCATATACTCGTCGGGAACAATGACAGATACCTTCATGATAGGCTCCAGCAGCGTGGGATCCGCCTTGCGCATGGCCTCCTTGAAGGCCATGGAACCGGCGATCTTAAATGCCATTTCGGAGGAGTCCACTTCGTGGAAAGAGCCGTCATACAGCGTGACCTTAACATCGACCACCGGATAACCGGCCACAGTACCAGCCAGCATGGCGCCCTGGATACCTGCATCCACAGCGGGGATATACTCCTTGGGCACCGCGCCGCCCACGACGGCGTTGACAAACTCGTAACCCTTGCCGGATTCGTTGGGCTCCAGACGGATCTTAACATGACCGTACTGGCCCTTGCCTCCGGACTGACGGGCGTACTTGGTATCCTGCTCCACGTTCTTGCGGATCGTTTCCTTGTAGGCCACCTGGGGTGCGCCCACATTGGCTTCCACTTTGAACTCACGCAGCAGGCGGTCCACGATGATCTCCAGGTGCAGCTCGCCCATACCGGCAATAATGGTCTGCCCCGTTTCCTCGTCGGTCCAGGTGCGGAAGGTGGGGTCTTCCTCTGCCAGCTTGGCAAGGGCAATACCCATCTTTTCCTGGCCGGCCTTGGTCTTTGGCTCGATGGCCACGCGGATGACGGGGTCGGGGAATTCCATGGACTCCAGCACGATGGGGTGCTTTTCATCGCACAGCGTATCGCCGGTGGTGGTATTCTTCAGGCCCACGGCCGCGGCAATATCGCCGCTGTAAACCGCCTCGATGTCCTCGCGGTGGTTGGCGTGCATCTGCAAAATACGGCCCAGGCGCTCCCGGTGTCCCTTGGTGGCGTTGAGCACGGCGGAGCCGGTGGTCAGCGTGCCGGAATAGACACGGAAGAATCCCAGACGGCCCACATAGGGGTCGGTCATGATTTTGAAAGCCAAAGCGGAAAAAGGCTCGTCATCGTTGGGGTGACGCTGCTCTTCCTTGTCGGTCTTGGGGTTGGTGCCGGTTACAGCGGGAATGTCGGTCGGCGCGGGCATGTAGTCCACGATGGCATCCAGCAGTTTCTGAACGCCCTTGTTGCGGTAAGAGGAGCCGCAGGTGACAGGCACCATTTCCACCGCCACGGTCGCCTTGCGGATTGCCCGGCGAATCTTGTCGGTGGGGATCTCCTTCCCCTCCAGATACAGCTCCATGATATCGTCGTCGAACAGGGAAACAGCATCCAGCAGCTTCTCACGGTACTCTTTGGCAAGCTCCATCATGTCTTCGGGAATCGGTTCCACGCGCATGTCCTTGCCAAGCTGATCGTAATAAATGTCGGAGTCCATCTCCACCAGGTCGATGATCCCCTTGAAGGTATCTTCTTTCCCGATAGGCAGCTGAATCGGCACAGCGTTGCATTTCAGGCGGTCCTTGATCATATCCAGCACATGATAGAAATCAGCGCCGGTGATATCCATCTTATTGACGTAGATCATCCGGGGGACATGATAATGGTCGGCCTGACGCCAAACTGTTTCGGACTGGGGTTCTACGCCGCCCTTGGCACACATGACGGTGACGGAACCATCCAGGACGCGCAGAGAACGCTCCACCTCAACAGTAAAGTCCACGTGGCCCGGGGTGTCGATAATGTTGATACGCGTCTGAGGGAACTGATTCTTGGTGCCCTTCCAATAACAGGTGGTCGCTGCAGAGGTGATGGTGATACCACGTTCCTGCTCCTGCTCCATCCAGTCCATGGTGGCAGTACCCTCGTGCGTCTCGCCCAACTTATAGTTGACGCCCGTGTAGTACAAAATACGTTCTGTCGTGGTTGTCTTTCCTGCATCAATGTGGGCCATGATGCCGATATTTCTTGTATTTTCGAGTGTAACCTTTCTCGGCATACCGTTCTCCTTTTTATTAGTGTCCGCTTTCTTACCAGCGGAAATGGGCGAATGCCTTGTTGGATTCGGCCATCTTGTGAGTATCTTCGCGTTTCTTCACGGCGTTGCCGGTATTGTTGGCAGCGTCCATGATTTCGCCTGCCAGGCGCTCGGCCATGGTTCTCTCGCTGCGAGAGCGGGAGTAAGTGGTCAGCCAGCGCAGACCCAGGGTCTGACGACGGGCGGGACGAACTTCCATGGGGACCTGATAGGTGGCGCCGCCGACACGGCGGGCCTTGACTTCCAGGCTGGGCATAATATTTTCCATGGCCTGGGTAAACACTTCCAGAGGTTCCTTCTCCGTCTTTTCCTTGATGGTTTCAAAGGCGGTATAGACAACCTTCTGGGCAACGCCCTTTTTCCCGTCCAACATGATGCTGTTGACCAGCTTGGTCACCAGTACGGAGTTGTACATGGGATCGGGCAGAATTTCTCTTTTGGGAACATTACCTCTTCTGGGCACTATGCTTCCCTCCTTCATAATCAATATGATTTCATAGGTACTCAACAGCCGCGATCGGCTGTTGTACGGCCTGCCAAAGAGGTACATATACATCTATATCAAACCTTTTCGGCAAAGCGCAGTTCAAATGCGGGGGATTATTTGCTCTTGGGCTTCTTCGCACCGTACTTGGAGCGAGCCTGCATACGGCCGGACACGCCCTGGGTATCCAGAGTGCCGCGGATGATGTGGTAACGCACACCGGGCAGGTCCTTGACACGGCCGCCGCGGATCATCACCACAGAGTGTTCCTGCAGGGAATGACCGACGCCGGGAATGTAGGCAGTCACTTCATAGCCGTTGGTAAGACGCACACGGGCGATTTTGCGCAGAGCGGAGTTAGGCTTCTTGGGGGTCGCCGTTCTCACTGCCGTGCAGACACCGCGCTTCTGGGGAGAAGACAAATCGGTTTCCTTGTTCTGGAGGGTGTTCAGGCCCTTCTGCATAGCGGGGGACGCAGACTTGTAAGTCGCCTGTTTTCTTCCCTGCTTGACCAACTGATTAAAAGTAGGCATTCAATAAACTCCTTTCTTAAAAATCTGCGGAAGCAGCGCTTCCTGTATTTTCCTCGGAATATTTGAAAATTATTCCGGAAAAATCATTCTTTCAGTACCACCGCCACGGTGGCTCCCACGGCAATGGCGCAGGCCTTGCCCAGCTGACGCCGGTCAAAGACGGTTTCCATGGGGATCTGCTTTTGCACACAGGCGTCCCGAAGGGGGGAGAGAATCTTCGGGTCCGCGTCGCAGGCCAGATAGACCTTTGCCGCCCGGTTTTCCCGGATGGCACGGCTCGACTGTTTGATGCCCGTGACCTTTCCTTTGCCGCTCAGTTCCTCCAGCACGCGGATTCCCCCTGTTTGCATAGCAAAATTCGCGGAATGAATTCCCGCGCAAGTTAGGATTATAGCATAGGAAATGTATAGCGTCAAGTGGCTTTCCTGCAAAATTTCATGGTTTTCATGAAATTTTGGGCGTTTTTCCCGTCAAAAGGGCTATTTTCCCACTGCAGCTCCGGCTGTACCGGAAGGTTTTGACCGGGATGCCGCCGCAAGGAATCGTCCTCCGCGGCGGCATCCCGGTCATAAATCGGTTTTACTCTGCTGTCTGGGGCTCTTCAGCAGGCGTTTTTACCTGCGCGGGCGCTTCTTCGGGCACCAGCTCTTCCGCAAATTCGCGGTAGGCGGTGAGGCCCGCGCCGGCGGGGATCAGCTTGCCGATGATGACGTTCTCCTTCAGACCCACCAGATGGTCCACCTTGCCCTTGATGGCAGCCTCGGTCAGGACCTTGGTGGTTTCCTGGAAGGACGCCGCGGACAGGAAGGAATCGGTGGCCAGGGACGCCTTGGTAATGCCCATCAGCAGCTGGGTGTAGGTGGCTTCCTTCAGCGGTTCGCCGCTCTCGCTGACCTCGCCGGCAGCAATGCGCGCGCGCACCTTCGCGTTGGACTCCTCCACCTCCAGCACATCCACCATGGCGCCGGAGAGCAGCTCGGTATCGTTGGCCTCTTCGATGCGCACCTTACGCATCATCTGGCGGACAATGACTTCGATATGCTTGTCGTTGATATCCACGCCCTGCTGACGGTACACCTTCAGAACTTCCTGGATCAGGTAGTTGTGGACGGAAGATGCGCCGCGGATACGCAGCACGTCGTGGGGGTTCAGCGCGCCGTCCTGGAGCTGTTTGCCCTTTTCAATGACGTCGCCGTCCTTGACCTGCAGGCCGGTGTGCGGCACAGAATAGGAACGGGTATCGCCGTCGTCGGCGGTGATGATGATATTCAGCAGACTGCCCTTGGCGGCCTCTTCAAACTTGACGGTGCCGCCGATTTCGGCCAGTGTAGCCATCTTCTTGGGCTTGCGGGCTTCAAACAGCTCTTCCACACGGGGAAGGCCCTGTGTGATGTCGCCGCCGGCCACACCGCCGGTGTGGAAGGTACGCATGGTCAGCTGGGTACCGGGTTCGCCGATGGACTGAGCGGCGATGATGCCGACAGCCTCGCCGGGACCCACGGGCTGAGAGGTAGCCAGGTTCATGCCGTAGCACTTGGCGCACACGCCGCTGTGCGCCTTGCACGTCAGCACGGTGCGGATCTCGGCGGCGTGAATGTCGAAGCTCTCCAGCAGTTCGGCATCCTTTTCGGTCATCATGTGATCCTTGGAGATCAGCACTTCATCGGTGCCGGGCTTCTTGATGTCGTGCACCGGGAAGCGGCCGCGGATACGTTCGGAGAACTTTTCGATGACCTGACCGCCTTCGGAAATTTCGGACACCAGAATACCCTTTTCCACGCCGCAATCATCCTCGCGGATGATCACGTCCTGGCAGACGTCCACCATGCGGCGGGTCAGATAACCGGAGTCTGCGGTACGCAGAGCCGTATCGGCCAGGCCTTTGCGGGCGCCGCGGGAGGAAGTGAAGTATTCCAGTACGGACAGGCCCTCACGGAAGTTGGCCTTGATGGGGATCTCAATGGTCTTGCCGGCGGTGTTGGCCATCAGGCCGCGCATACCGGTCAGCTGACGGATCTGCTTCATGGAGCCGCGGGCGCCGGAGTCAGCCATCATGAAGATGGGATTGTACTTGTCCAGGCTGGCGGTCAGGGCGTCGGTCACGTCGGCGGTGGTCTTTTCCCACTCAGCCACGACCATCTTATAGCGTTCTTCATCGGTGATGAAGCCCATGTTGAACTGCTCTTCGATGTCCACCACGCGCTGCTCGGTTTCGTCGATCAGGCGATACTTCTCATCAGGCACGTTCATGTCGGAGATGGAGATGGTGATGGAACCGCGGGTGGAATACTTGTAGCCGGTAGCCTTGATATTGTCCAGCACCTCGGCGGCAATGGTGAAGCCGTACTGCTTGATGGTGCGGTCCACGATCTTACCCAGCAGCTTCTTGCCGCAGGTTTCGGTGATCTCGTAATCGAAGAAACTGGCCGTGGGCATTCCGGCCTTGTCGATGCGCTTGACAAAGCCCAGCTCCTGGGGAATATTGCGGTTGAAGATGATGCGGCCGGCGGTGGCGTGGATCAGGCAGTAGCCCTTGTAGACCTTGCGTATTTCGCCGGATTCCTCGTCAACCGCTTCTTCTTCGCACAGATTCAGATGCGGCACGGGATACGCGCCGTCATTTTGGCGGCAGGATTCGAAATAGCGATACTGCGTTTCGGTGAGTTCCTTGCCCACGCGTACCCAGATAGGCTGATGCATGCCGATAACGTGTTCGTTATAGGCCATCATGGCCTCATCCTCATCGCGGTACACGTTCAGCAGGCAGTCCGTAGCCTCTCTCTCTTCTTCGGAGAGATCACCGAGGCCCTTGCCCGCCAGGGAGAAGTCGATATTGCCGGGCCAGTACTCGTCGTTCACCATCTGGGAAACGCCGTTTTCAAAACGCTCGAAGGTCAGATAATAGGAGCCCAGCACCATATCCTGGGTAGGCACGGTGACAGGGCCGCCGTCCTGAGGACGCAGCAGGTTGTTGGCGGAGAGCATCAAAAGTCTTGCTTCGGCCTGTGCCTCTGCGGACAGGGGCACGTGGATAGCCATCTGGTCACCGTCGAAGTCGGCGTTGAAGGCGGTGCAGTTCAGGGGGTGCAGCTTCAGAGCGCGGCCCTCCACCAGCACAGGCTCAAACGCCTGGATGCCCAGACGGTGCAGCGTAGGCGCGCGGTTGAGCATGACGGGGTGGTCCTTGATGATCTCATCCAGGGCGTCCCACACCTCGGTGCGGCCCTTATCCACCATCTTCTTGGCGGACTTGATGTTGTTGGCGCTGCCGTCCTCCACCAGCTTCTTCATAATAAAGGGGCGGAACAGCTCCACGGCCATTTCCTTGGGCACGCCGCACTGATAGATCTTCAGCTCGGGGCCGACCACGATGACGGAACGTCCGGAGTAGTCCACGCGCTTGCCCAGCAGGTTCTGGCGGAAACGGCCCTGTTTGCCCTTGAGCATATCGCTGAGGGACTTGAGGGCGCGGTTGTTGGCGCCGGTGACGGGACGGCCGCGGCGGCCGTTGTCGATGAGGGCGTCCACAGCCTCCTGCAGCATCCGCTTCTCGTTGCGGACGATGATGTCGGGGGCCTTGAGCTCCATCAGGCGCTTAAGACGGTTGTTGCGGTTGATGACCCGGCGGTAGAGATCGTTCAGGTCGGAGGTGGCAAAGCGGCCGCCGTCCAGCTGCACCATGGGACGCAGCTCAGGCGGGATCACAGGCAGCACGTCGATGATCATCCACTCGGGCTTGTTGCCGGAGATGCGGAAGGCATCCACCACTTCCAGGCGCTTGACGATACGGGTCTTCTTCTGGCCGGAGGCAGTCTTGAGTTCCTTGTGCAGCTGCTCGGACAGGGACTCCAGATCGATCTGCTGGAGCAGTTTTTTCACGGCCTCAGCGCCCATACCGGCGTCAAAGTCATCCTCGTATTTTTCGCGCATATCGCGGTATTCTTTATCGGAAAGGATCTGATCCTTTATAAGGGGCGTTTCGCCGGGATCGGTGACGATGTAGGCCGCAAAGTACAGCACCTTCTCCAGGATCCGGGGAGAGATATCCAGCAGCAGACCCATGCGGGAGGGAATCCCCTTGAAGTACCAGATGTGGGACACGGGGGTGGCCAGCTCAATGCGGCCCATGCGCTCCCGGCGCACCTTGGCACGGGTGACCTCCACGCCGCAGCGGTCGCAGATCTTGCCCTTGTAGCGGATCTTTTTATATTTGCCGCAGTGGCATTCCCAGTCCTTGGTAGGCCCGAAAATGCGCTCGCAGAACAGGCCGTCCCGTTCCGGCTTGAGCGTGCGGTAGTTGATGGTTTCCGGCTTCTTGACCTCGCCGTAGGACCACTCGCGGATCATTTCCGGAGAAGCGATTCCGATTTTAATAGCATCAAATGTTGCGTAACTCATGTGTCTTGCTCCTCCCCTCACATATCTTCGTCTTCGCCGTCACCGTCGAAAGAAGCATCCACTTCATCGTCGGCCACATAGTCGAAGCCCGCGTCCGTCAGCTCGTCGTCGCCGGCAAAGCGGTTGTCCCGCTCGTCCTCGGCGTCCATCCGGGCCAGGTTGAAGGTATCCATGGCATCTTCGTCTTCCTTGAGTTCGATCTGATCGCCGTTCTTGTCCAGCACCTGGATGTCCAGGCACAGGGACTGGAGTTCCTTCACCAGCACCTTGAACGATTCGGGCACGCCGGGAGTGGGCACGTTATGCCCCTTGACAATGGCCTCATAGGTACGGACACGGCCGGTGACGTCGTCGGACTTGACCGTGAGGATTTCCTGCAGAGTGTAGGACGCGCCGTAAGCCTCCAGCGCCCACACTTCCATTTCGCCGAAACGCTGGCCGCCGAACTGGGCCTTGCCGCCCAGAGGCTGCTGGGTCACCAGAGAGTAGGGGCCGGTGGAACGGGCGTGGATCTTATCGTCCACCAGATGGTGCAGCTTCAGGAAGTACACATAGCCCACGGTCACCTTGTTGTCGAACCGTTCGCCGGTGCGGCCGTCGTACAGCCAGCTCTTGCCTTCGGGATCAAGCCCGGCCTGAGCCAGTGCCTCCGCAATATCCTTGTCGCTGGCGCCGTCGAAAATAGGCGTGGCCACTTTCCAGCCCAGCGCCTTGGCAGCGTAGCCCAGATGGACCTCCAGCACCTGGCCGATGTTCATACGGGAAGGCACGCCCAGGGGGTTCAGCACGATGTCCAGCGGCGTGCCGTCGGGCAGGAAAGGCATATCCTCCTGAGGCAGCACGCGGGACACAACGCCCTTGTTGCCGTGGCGGCCGGCCATCTTGTCGCCCACCTGGATTTTACGGCGCTGGGCAATATAGACGCGCACCACCTGGTTCACGCCCGGCCCCAGCTCGTCGCCGTTTTCGCGGGTAAAGACCTTGGCATCCACAATAATGCCGGATTCGCCGTGAGGGACCTTCAGCGAGGTATCGCGGACTTCGCGGGCCTTTTCGCCGAAGATAGCGCGCAGCAGGCGCTCTTCGGCGGTGAGATCGGTTTCGCCCTTGGGCGTCACCTTACCCACCAGAATGTCGCCGGCGTGGACTTCCGCACCCACGCGGATAATGCCGCGCTCGTCCAGATCCTTCAGCGCGTCGTCGCCCACGTTGGGAATGTCGCGGGTGATCTCTTCGGCGCCCAGCTTGGTGTCGCGGGAGTCGATCTCGTATTCTTCGATATGGATGGAGGTGTAAACGTCCTCCTTCACCAGCCGCTCATTGAGCAGCACGGCGTCTTCGTAGTTGTAGCCTTCCCACGTCATGAAGCCCACCAGGATGTTGCGGCCCAGCGCGATCTCGCCCTGATCCGTGGCGGGACCGTCCGCCAGCACGGTGGGATCGTCGCCGCCGTGGACGCGCTCGCCAACGGACACGATGGGCCGCTGGTTGATGCAGGTACCGTGGTTGGAACGCAGGAACTTGATCAGCTTGTAATCCTTGGTTTCACCGCTGTCATAGCGGACGGAAATGCTGCGGGCGTCCACCTTGGACACCACGCCGTCGCCCTCGGCCAGTACGGCCACCTCGGAGTCCAGGCAGATCTTGTGCTCCATGCCGGTCCCCACAATCGGCGCTTCAGGCTTGAGCAGAGGCACGGCCTGCCGCTGCATGTTGGCGCCCATCAGGGCGCGGTTGGCGTCGTCGTTGGGCAGGAAAGGAATCATGGCTGTAGCGATGGAAACCATCATGCGGGGCGAAACGTCGATATAATCCACATACTCCCGGTCCACCTCCACGATCTCGTCGCGGTGACGGCAGGTAATACGTCTGTTGGTGAGGCGGCCGTTTTCGTCCACGGGCTCCGCCGCCTGCCCTACGATATACTGATCTTCCACGTCGGCCGTCATGTAGGTGATGTCGTCGGAAACGCGGAAGGTTTCATGATCCACACGGCGGAAGGGCGCTTCGATAAAGCCGTACTCGTTGACGCGGGCATAGGTGGCCAGATAGGAAATCAGGCCGATGTTGGGGCCTTCAGGCGTTTCAATGGGGCACATACGGCCATAGTGGCTGTAATGCACATCGCGGACTTCCATGTTGGCGCGCTCACGGGAAAGGCCGCCGGGGCCCAGCGCGGAAAGACGCCGCTTGTGGGTCAGTTCGGCCAGCGGGTTGGTCTGATCCATGAACTGGCTCAGCGGGGTGGAGCCGAAGAACTCCTTGATGGCGGCGGTCACCGGGCGGATGTTGATGAGATTCTGGGGCGTGACGGTGTCCAGATCCTGGATGGTCATGCGCTCGCGAATGACGCGCTCCATACGGCTAAAGCCGATGCGGAACTGGTTTTGCAGCAGCTCGCCCACACAGCGCAGACGGCGGTTGCCCAGATGGTCGATGTCGTCTTTGGTCACCAGGTTGTGGGCCAGGGCGTTCATATAGTTGATGGAACCGAAAATATCGTCGATAATGATGTGCTTGGGTACCAGCGCATCGGCGTGAAGACGGCACTGCTCCGCCAGCTCATCGCCCTGGTACTGGCTCAGCAGCTCCTGCAGCACGTCGTAACGGACGTGCTCCTTGATGCCGCAGCGCTCTTTGGGATCAAAGTCCACAAAACGGCTCATGTCGCACATATGGTTGGAGAAGATCTTCAGGGTGCTGCCGTCGTCCAGCGCCGCCGTCACCTCGTTGACGCCGATAGCGTCCAGCTCACGGCATTCGTCGCCGGTGAGGACGTGACCCGCGTCAAAAAGAATCTCGCCGGTGGCGGGATCGGCTACGGGCAGGGCCAGCTTCTGGCCTTTGGCACGCGTCCACAGAGCCAGCTTCTTGTTGAATTTGTAGCGGCCCACGATGCTCAGATCGTAGCGCCGGGGATCGAAGAACAGGTTTTGCAGCAGCGTTTCCGAGGAATCCACCGTGGGCGGCTCGCCGGGACGCAGCTTGCGGTAAATCTCCAGCAGGGCATCTTCGTAGGTCTTGCAGCTGTCCTTCTCCATAGTGGCCACCATGCGGGCATCATCGCCAAAACGCTCCATGATCTCCGCGTCGGTCTTGAGGCCCAGTGCGCGAATCAGGCAGGTGATGGGCAGCTTGCGGTTTTTGTCGATCCGCACCCAGAAGATCTCAGAGGTGTCGGTTTCGTATTCCAGCCAAGCGCCGCGGTAAGGGATCACCGTGGAGGTCAGCAGAGGCAGGTCGGTCTTGAGATCGATCTCCTTGCCGAAATAGATGCCGGGAGAGCGGACGATCTGCGACACCACCACGCGCTCCGCGCCGTTGATGACAAACGTACCGCCGTGGGTCATCAGGGGGAAATCTCCCATGAAGATCTCCTGCTCCTTGATCTCGCCCGTTTCCTTGTTGTGCAGACGGACATTCACCTTCATGGGGGCGGCATACGTGGCGTCACGCGCCTTGCACTCCTCCACGTCGTATTTCGGCTCTTCGTCCATGCTGTAGTCAATGAAGCTCAGCTCCAGATTTCCCGCGTAATCGGCAATGGACGCCACATCCGCAAATACCTCCCGCAGACCGGTTTCCAAAAACCAGTTGTAGGATTTCTTCTGGATCTCCAGCAGGTTGGGCATCGCCATGACCTCTTCGTGTCTGGCAAAGTTTTTCCGCAGCGTCTTGCCGTAGTACTTGTCCTTGGCCATTTTCAATCCTCACGCCTTTCTCTTCGCATTTTTAAAGACCTGCCGGCTCATCCGGCATTCTGCGCTCCGCATTTCGATACGCACGGAAATGTTGTAATTTTCTGTTGTTTCCCGCTTGTATTTCCCGGAGATAAATGGTATAGTAAGAACAGTTTAAAAGGGGAGGTGTCCCCACTACCCGAACATAATCGATTTATTCTAACAAATGATGGTTCTCTTGTCAATAGTTTTTTAAGCATTTCAGAGTATTGATGAAATATTCTGGGATGTTTCTTTTTTCCTGTTTTTTTGCTTATGCCGGAAAAACGGCGGTGTCCGGCCCTTTCCGCCGCCCTTTGCGGGGATGGCGAAGAGGGGCATTTCACGGGAATTTTTTATTTTCCACAAATTACTTGACTGAAAGCCCGCTTCAGGGTTTACCATAGAAAAACGAAGAGGTTCTCTATTCCTTTAAAGGAGTCGTAAAAACCATGATGAAGATATGGCGCATCGGCGCAGGCCTTTTGCTGACGGTCTGCCTTTTAAGCGGCTGCGGGGCTTCCGCCCGCACTGTGAGTCCGGAGGCGGCGGTCAGAATGACGCCTGCGGCGGATGACGGAGATTATACCGACCCACCCGGCTTTGCCGACCGGCGTGACGGAGTGGCTTACGGGCAGGTGATTTCCATCTCCTATCCCGGCGCCGGCGGCGACGGCCGGGAAGCAAAGGTGTACCTGCCCGCCGGTTACAGCGAGGACACACCGTACCCGGTCGTTTATCTGCTTCACGGCATTCACGCCACTACAGACACCTGGATGGGCATGGACGCCCCGGCTATTGCCGAAAATCTGTACGCCGGGGGGCAGGCGAAGCAGATGATCATCGTCAGCGTTGACTCGTTCTTTCTGCCGGGCGTAGAAGAACAGACCGCGGGACTGGAAAATCTGATCAAGGGCTATGACAACATCGAAGACGACCTGATTCATTATCTGATGCCTTATATGGCGTCCAATTTCTCCGTGGCCGCAGGGCGTGTCAACACGGCCATTGCCGGCTTTTCCATGGGCGGACGCGAGGCCTTGGGCATTGCCTTCCGCCATCCGGAGCTGTTCGGCTATATCGGCGGTTTCTCTTCTGCGTCAGGCGTAGCCGGGAGTATTGGCAGTACCGTCTTTCCCTCTCTGATCGACGACTTTTCCATTGACGAAGCCTACGGCGGCTTCGGCGTCATTCTGCTGGACGTGGGGCTCACCGACAACGTCTGCAAGGACGCCAGCTACGAATACGCCGACCGGCTCACCGCCAATGGTTTCCAGCCGGTCTTTTATGCCCGTGAAGGCGGCCACGAGGGGATCATCTGGCAAAGCGGCTTTTATCAGTTCGCCCGCCGCATCTTTCAGTGAGCCTCGCCGCAGCCCAGGTCATCGGCAATCAGGCATAAAAGCCGTCCCGCACCGTTTGGTGCGGGACGGCTTTTATGCTGCAGGCGGACGCTCAATCCTGCATTCTCTTTTGGAATGACCGAATCAAGGTGCACAGCGTCCGCAGATGATCGGGCGTCAGATTAAAAAAATTGGTCAGACGTTGGATGCCTATGTCGGTGCCGCCCTTTCCATCAGTGAGGCGCTGCCGCATTTCCGCATACGAGGGTCTGGCATTCCACATCATGTCCGCCATCACATGCATGGCGTAATCCAGCTGTCCGTAACGGTTGTCGCCCAGCTCCAGGATCTGCCTCACCAGCGGCCCTCTTATCAGGTCTTTCTGAAAACTGGGAATAAGCGCCGGAACCGGTTTCGGGTTCATGCAGCAATTTTTGAACTTCAGCCCGCTACCGCAGGGGCACGGGTCATTGCGTCCTATCCGGCAAAGACGCGGAACAGGCGGCAAATTAATGACGCGCGGCGCCGGGACCGGAGCCGCAGGACGCGGGGGCGTTGGGGCCGCGGGACGCACCGGGACTGCCGGGCGCGGAGGCGTTGGGACCGCGGGGCGCACCGGGACTGCCGGGCGCGGAGGCGTTGGGACCGCGGGGCGCGCCGGAACCGGAGCCGCGGGGCGCGCCGGAACCCGGCGGGGCTGCTGCAGCATGGCAGGAATGTCCGTCAGAAAGCCGGGCAAAAACACGCACAGATCTTCATACGCCGCCGTGGCCTTGGCGACAGACGGCCTCCCCTGATGAGGATCGGCGAGATCAAAATGCGACTCCTTGTTGCCCAGATTTTTGATGTCGTAAAAAAGGAACTTGTGCCTTCTTGTCAGGTGTGTTCTTCCCTGACGTTCCCCGTCGAACCATTCGTTCTGCGCCATTTCCCGCAGCATATCGCTGATGCGCTTGTCGCCGGGGTCCTGCCCGTAAAACAGATAGTATTCCTTGAGGATATATTCCAGAATCTTTCGCAGATCCGTTCCGGCGGAGTCGCTCCGCTCCAGACGGATATCCTCCTCCGCGTTCTGCAAAAAGGTCTTCAGCACAGGGTGATTGCCCAGTCTTGCATCATTCAGCATGGTCTTTCTCTCCCAAGTTCACTTTGATTGGCCCTCGTTCCTTCCTCCGCGAGCTCCTCGCACATCTGCTCCCAGACGTTTTCGATCGCCTCACGGCAAAAAGGGCTGTTTTCCTCCCACCAAAGGATCTGGGCCGTGACGGCCTCGCTTTCGGATGGCGTCCGGCCTGCGGCCCGGCATTTGCAAAAAATATCTCCCTGGGCAAAATCCGGGTGTCTGCTCCGCAGCCAGTCCTGCCACGCGGGCAGGCCACCGTCCGAGAGAATTTCCCACTCCAGACCCGCGCCGTCCGGCAATTTTTCCAAAAGCGTCCGGCAGATGCGTTCTTCCATCTGGCGGTTGCTCTCAAAGAGGAAGTCCGCCATCTCTTCCGGATCGGCAAAGGACAGGCCCAGCTCCGTCAGTTTTTTCTCCTGAAAATACGGCATGGCGTTCTTCCTTTCAAAAATTTCAGTTCTTCAGCGTAGGGATGCAGACGGTGTACTCCCCGCGCTCCAGCACGATATGCTCCGTAAGCAATACCGGGCGGTTGGGCATAAGCCGGCGCAGCGGATAAACGCCTGAAAATTCCGTGCCATTCCGCCCGCAGACAACAGCGCACACCGGTGTGCCGCTGGGGGTTTCCGGCCGGATCTCCAGTTCCAGGCAGGTTTGTTCCGTCAGCGTGAAGCTGTAGACGGCGCCTTCCGCCGGCATCACAGTGACAGATTTTCCGCCGCCGCGCAGCGTGCCGGCCATCACCGGCTGCAGACGCGCCTGCTGGGCGAAGGCGCCGCTGAGCATCTGCTGGGCGCTCTCCAGCCACCGAACCAGCTTTCGCTGCCACTCGGCGTCTTTTTCATCCACGGCGTCGGAGAGCTGACTGGCCTTGGCCCGCAGCAGTTCGCTGACGCGGACGCCGGTCTGGGCAGCACGGGGCGTCAATGCCGAGAGCGTGGCCTGCGAATCCCTGTAAAACAGATACCGGGCCTGGCAAACGGGGCATTCGTCCGTCTTCCGGCTGATCTCTTTGATTGTACGAAGCTCCGCCGGGGAGAGATCTTCCGGATCCATGGCGGACATAGCTTTGAGTTCCTCCATGGTGATATGGTCCTTATGCACTTCAGCAAATGGCATTGTAGATCTCCTCCCTTGCTTTTTCCATCTGTTCCGGCAGCGCGTCAAACGCCGGCTTCACTCGGTTTGCAATCGTTTCGCACCAGCCGTTGGCCTTGTTCGTAATATCGCTCTCGGAGGCAAGATATGCCTCGTCGCCGATGTTTTTTCGCATCACACGCTGCTGCAGACGGCTGAGAAAATCCAGCTCCGACGCCAGGATCCCCTGATAGATCGCGTTTTGCTTGGCCACCGCGCAGCGCAGCGGTTCCTGCCATGTTTTCTTGGCGAGATCCAGGAAAGACCGGCTCCAAAACGCCGGCGCATGCTCCGCATCAAAATCTCCGCCGGAATCGGAATCCGCACCGGTTTCGGCTTTTGTCCTGGTTTTTGCGGGTTTCGCCGCTTTGAGATAGCGGTAGGGAAAAGCCATGTGATAGGACAGTATACCGCGTTCATGCACCGCTCGGGGCCCGGACGCGTTTTCGTCCAGCGCGTTCACCCCGTCGAAAAAGCGGCAGTAGATGTTTCCGATCTCCCGGACCAGCGCGGCGTCGGCCTTCTGCCGCAGCTCATGAGCCGCCGCTTCTTCAAGATCTTTTGCCGACTGCAGGGACGCCTGGATGGCCGCATCGCCGGCTTCGTAGCCGTCGCCCTCGGTGTCCTGCCGGATCTGATCCAGCGAAACCGTTTTCCGCACATAGCTGTAAACCGTTTTGTCCCGCTGCGTTTCCGCGTCGAAGGTCTTTCGTCCCTCCCGCGTCACATCACCGTTCTCCCGGTATGAACGTGTAAGGTAGAATTTCATCATGCCGCACACATAGCCGCAAAAGCAGTCCTCGGTATCTGTTGCTTTGCCCTGCCGGTAATGGGGTTGGTATTCATAGATGTATTGCTTATAAACGCCGGTCCCCTTCCGGTTGGGAATACCTTTGCGCCCTCCCATCAGATGTTTGATGATCTGATCGTTAAGTACATCCTCTGCCTCCTGGCTGCTTCCGGCACACCTCCGCGCGGTCTGCAGCAGCTTTGGATAGATCAGACTCAGCAGTTCGTCGGTCTTTTCCGCGCTTCGGTTTTCATCGGTTTCCGCCTGGATTTCCAGCACCAGCTCCGTGGCCCGCGGCTCATAGCCCCTGTATTTCTTCTCCGGTGCGGAAGCCGTTTCCTCACCGGGTTTGAGTTGTTCGCCCATGACCAATTCCTCCTGTCCGTCGTTTATCTGTCCGCCGCTCCCGGCGCCGGCCCGTCGGCCGCCGCCGAATAGCAGACCCACTGTGCCCAGGCTTCCGGGCCTGTATCGTCCGCAGCGGAGGCGCCGTTCCGATCCTCCTCTGCCGCCCCGGCCGCTTTGGAATCCGTCAGGGGCGGGGCCCCTACCGGCTGTTTGTTCCCGCCGTCA
>Ga0160425_1000749_pt1 | contig 37900 bp, 38 predicted proteins | sample BioMet8_FD_108193 | JGI IMG/M metagenome (GOLD analysis project Ga0160425, IMG submission 108193) | Microbial communities from bioreactor (seeded with sewage sludge) at Lawrence Berkeley National Lab, California, USA - Biofuel... | ecosystem: Engineered > Bioreactor > Anaerobic > Unclassified ...
GTCTGGCCGCGTTGGTTTTTGGCCATGACATCTCCCCCGGAGAGCAGAACCGGCTGCACCTGGAGCTGGCAACCTCCTGGCGGTGCTATGTGCTCAATACCATGTGGGTGGAAGCCGGTGACGGGATCAGCTATTACCGCTACTATGTGCCCGATCACAGGACGCACATTGCCCTGGTTTCCTTTGGCATGGGCGACGGTTATATCCGCGCGGCGGTTTCACCGGACATTGCGCGGAACGCGGATGTTCTCATCAACGGGCACCGCGCGCGGCTGATCGATCTGAACTTTGACCAGACGTTCGTGGACATCACGGACGTTCCCGGCGAGGTTCATATCGGCGACACAGTGACCATTATCGGGAAGGACGGCGATCAGGAGATTACCACCACGGAGATTGCAGCCCATGCCAATACCTCCAACGGCAACGTCTGCGCCGCGATTACTTCCAGACCGTTCCGGCAGTATATCTATTCCGATCAGGACTGAAAGGATGACGAAATGAAAACACTTGGAATCATTGGAGGCATGGGCCCGCTGGCATCCAACGATCTGCTGGGAAAGATCATTGCGAACACGGACGCCCACAGCGACGGTGAGCACCTGCATGTGATTCTGGACAGCGATACGGCAATACCCGACCGGACGGCTGCGATTCTGCACGGAGGAAAGGATCCCCGGGAAGAGTTGTGTGCCAGCGCCCGCCGCCTGCAGACGGCCGGAGCCGAGGCCCTGATTATTGCCTGCAATACGGCCCACTATTTTTATGACACCATTGCCGCCTCCGTTGAGATACCGGTGCTGCACATGCCCCGGCTTACGGCGCAGGCGGTTCACGGCGAATTCCGGAAGGTGGCGCTTCTGGCAACGGATGGCATGGTTCAAAGCGGGATCTATCAGAAGGCGTTTGAACGCGGCCCGCAGCTGATTCTTCCGGAAAGGGAGCAGCAGGAATCGGTCATGGCGCTGATCTATGACGGCGTTAAGCGCGGAAACGCTCATTTTCCCACAGAGAAAATATGCCGAACGCTGCAGGAACTGACGGAAAAGGGCGCAGAGGCATTCGTGCTGGGCTGTACCGAACTGCCCATTGCATTTTCCATGTATCATCTGCCGGGAAAGACCGTTGACCCCACGCTGATTCTGGCCCGGGAAGCCATCCGCTTCTGCGGCGGACCTCTGAAACCAATTGATGAAACCTCATTAAAGTGAGTCCTCATTCCCTCCTGTGAACAGCGCCCCCGCTGTCGGACAGTCCTTCGGACTGCCTGACGGAGGGGGCGCTGTTCTTAGTATTGCCTCAGGAGAGAGGAAAAATCGGATTTTTTACCGACTGGGAAAATTATCTGACGGCGATGGCTTCGATCTCGCACAGAACGCCTTTGGGCAGAGCCTTTACGGCCACACAGGAGCGGGCGGGCTTGGAGATGAAGAAGGAGGCGTACACCTCGTTGAAGGCGGCGAAGTCGCCCATGTCTGCCAGAAAGCAGGTGGTCTTGATGACGCGGTCGTAGCCGCTGCCGGCGGCCGACAGAATGGCGCCCACGTTTTGACAGCTCTGCCGGGCCTGTGCGGCAATTCCTTCCGGAACGGCGCCGCTGGCGGGGTCTGCCGGGATCTGGCCGGAGGTGAAAATGAAGCCGTTTGCCTCATAGCCCTGCGAATAGGGGCCGATGGCGCCGGGGGCATTTTTGGTTTCCAGTACGTTCATGGTTGGGTATCCTTTCTGAATCGCGCGGTTTGGCCGCGCGGTATTTTTAAAGCGCGCCGACAGCCTTTTCCAGCTGTTTCATGGCCTTTTCCAGCACGCTTCTGGGACAGGCGGCGTTCAGACGCATATAGCCGTGGAGCTGAGGCCCGAAGGAACAGCCGTCGTTGAGGCCCAGTCCCGCCTTTTGGATCATGAAGTCGTGCAGCTGCGCATCGCTGAGGCCCAGCGCCTGGCAGTCCAGCCACATCAGGTAGGTGGCGTCGGGCGCGTAGGTTTTGATCTGAGGAATGTGCTTTTCGCAGTAGCCGACCACATAGTCGAAGTTGGCGCTGATATAGGGCAGCAGCTGCTCCAGCCATTCCTCGCCCTGATTGAAAGCAGCCTCCATGGCGGTGAGGGAAAAGGCATTGTTGCGGTGAATGTCCATATTCATCCAGAAGCGGTCAAAGACCTGCTTCATGTGGGCGTTGGGGAACACCACAGTGCTGGCCTGCAGGCCGGCCAGATTGAAGGTCTTGGTGCCGGAGATGCCGGTGACCACATTGGCGGCGATGGCGGGGGACAGCGAGGCGGCGGGGATATGCCTGCAGCCGTGGAAAATCAGATCGGAGTGGATCTCGTCGGACAGCACCAGCACATGATGCTTCAGACACAGCTCCATCATGCGGCGCAGGTCGTCCTCCGTCCACACGATGCCCAGCGGATTGTGGGGATTGCACAGCACGAAGAGATCTGCCTGATCCAGCTTTTTCTCAAAATCAACCCAGTCGATGACCCATTTGCCGTCTTTCTTGATCAGATAGTTTTCCACCACGCCTCGGCCGGCGAATTCGGCCATATCGTAAAACTCGGAGTAAACAGGCGCCTGAATGAGGATGCTGCCGCAGGAGGGGGTGTAAAGCTGGACCATGGCGCTGATGGTCTGGACAACGCCGGGGCTGAAGCTCATCAGGGAGGGGTCGATCTTCCAGCCGTTGCGGCGCTGCTGCCAGCCGGCGATGGCGGCAAAATAGCTGTCCGGACGGGCGGTATAGCCCCAGATGCCCTCCTGGGCACGGGCAGCCAGCGCGTCGATAATGGGCTGCGCCGTGCGGAAATCCATATCCGCGATCCACAGCGGGATGACCTGATCCGTCCCGAATTTTTTCACGCGCTCGTCGTATTTGGCGGAGTGATTGCCGGAGCGGTCCACTATTTGGTCAAAGTTATATTTCATAGTTGTCAGTTCCTTTCTGCTGATGATGAAAGATACGGGAATGCCTGCTTTGTTAACAGCAAAATCCGTGCCAGCGCCCACCCATCGGGAAAAATATGTTTCGTCATCGGAAAACGGAACAGAGTTGGAAGAATTACCGTTATGGTGTGAATTTTGCGCCAAAGACCGCAGGTCTGCCCCCTGCAGAGGGCGGCAGGCCTGCGGTCTTTTTAAAATTAATTGGTCAAACAATTAAAAACGGATTTAATTACACTATCTTTGACCAGATTCCCACAGCTGCCGGCCGCGGGGCGTCAACTGGCTGCCGCCCCGGCCGCGGCTGATCCGGACAAGGCCCTGATCGGCCATCCGGTGCAGAAGCGTGCGGAGTTCTTGCTGCGAGAGAGGAAAATGCGCCTGCCGGGCCTTTTGCAAAAGCGCGTCCCGGCCCATGGGACTTTGACGCTCCGACGCCTCGTAGAGCTGCCGGAGCAGAAAATGGAACGCATCCGGAAAATCGGTGGCGGCGGCGGTGGCGGGGGCGGTGCAGGCACCGGAGCGGACAGTGGGCGGCAGATCCTCCATCCCGATGACGTCGTGCCCGGTATAGATAAAATATTCCACCATGTTGCGTTCTTCACGGATGTTGCCGGGCCATGCATAGCTCCGCAGGAAGGCCCGCACCTGAGGCGTCAGGGTGAAGGTGCCGCCCAGCTCTTCCCGAAACCGGTCCATCAGCAAAAAGAGGTCGTCCCCCCGCTGGGCCAGCGTGGGGAGAACGGCGGGCAGCGTGCTGAGCCGGTAATAGAGATCCCGACGGAAGGTGCCGTCCGCCACCCGTTTTTCAAGGGCCTCGTTGGTGGCTGCCACGATCCGCACGTCCACGTGGATGATCTGGTTGCCGCCCACACGCATCACCTCCTGCTCCTGCAGCACGCGCAAAAGCTTGACCTGCAGGGCCGGACTCATGCCCTCCACTTCGTCGAGAAAGAGAGTCCCTTTGTGAGAGAGCTCAAAAAGACCCGGCCGGCCGCCCTTTTTGGCACCGGTAAACGCGCCTTCCTCGTAACCGAACAGCTCGCTCTCCAGCAGGTTTTCAGGAAAAGCGGCCACGTTGATGGCCACAAAGGGGCCGTCGGCACGGTGGGAAGCCCGGTGGATGGCGTGGGCGAACAGCTCCTTGCCGGTACCCGTTTCACCGATGAGAAGGATGGGACTTTCGCTGCCCGCCATTTTGCGCAGCACTTCCTTGGCCCGGAGGATGGCGGGAGAAGAGCCGATGATGTCCTCAAAGCCGTACTTGGCATAATAGCCCTTGTGAAAAAGCTGGCTGCGCAGTCTGTTTTGCCGCGCCTCCACGTCGTTGAACTTCTGCAGAATGGCAAAGGCGCCGATGCAGGCGTTTTGGCGGACGACGGGCACCACTTCGATGCTGATATTGGCGTCGTTGATGCGGCTGACCTTGACGGGGATACGTTCCCGGCTTTGCAGGCATTGGGAAAAGGGCAGATAGGGAAACACCGCAGCCCCGCTTTTCCCCATGATCAGATCGCTGCTGGTGCGGGTGATCTCCTCGGCCCGCCGGTTGCAGGCAAAGATTTCGTCTTTTTCGTTGACGCCGACAACGCCGTCCTCCAGACTTTCCATCAGGATGTGGAACTGACTTTCCAGACGAATGGAGCGGGCGAACATCCGGTCAAAACTGTAGTTATTGGCGGCTATGGACTGAAAATACGCCTGAAAAGGTTCTGTTTCCAGCAAATGCTCCAGCCCCAGACGCAGGGCGATTTCAATCATCATACCGGAGGTGCACACGCGCTGTCCCAGATTGATCTTCTTTTCTATCTCCTGCGGCACATAGCGCATCTCATCCGGCGTCACCGCGATGCTGACGTTTTCCGGCCGCACGGCGCCGGGATAGTAGGGGAGCCACTGCACCTGGGTGATACCGAACTGCTCCAGCTGGGCGATGGCCTCCCGCGCCATGGTTTCCGTCAGATTTACGAACAGCACGCGGCTTCCCCGGGGCAGCTGCTTCAGCTTTCGCAGCTCGTTCCAGCGAAAGGACACCTCAATGCCCATGGTCTGGCTGCCGATGGGCACATGGCGGGCCAGTTCCTCCGCGGAACCGTAGGCATCTGTGGAGGCCGCATAAAGGTCGGCGGGAGGCAAAACGCCGGTAGCCGTACCGTCCAGTACGGCATACATGTCAACGTCAGCCACGTCGCCGAACAGCTGCCCCACGTCCTGCTGATAGGAACGTCCCGCCCGCGGATCCAACGCGATCAGAACGATTTTTTTTCTGTCCATCCGTCACACCTCTTTAACCAATTTCTCTGACCAGTTTGACACATTTTCCTGACTTTGGCAACTCTTTTCCCGCTGTATTTTGCACAGGGGCCTATTCCGCCGGCAAAGGCGCGGCAAACGACCTGTTCCGTATGTTTCCCCGCCTCATTTACAGGGTGCACCGTAACGGCCGGCACATATGAAAAGAGCCTTCGGAATGTCATCCGAGGGCTCTTTTATCAGTGAACGGTACAGTCTCCCTTTGACAAAAATACAGGGCAGGAGAAAATGAAATTTTGGGGACATGCTTAATGTGAATACTTGGCTGCGATATTGTGAAAATGGGCGTTATCCAAAGGAAAGAGCCGCGGACAAGGTCAAAGAGTATTTCGATAATCACTGGGAGATACACCGAACTCCTGCTTAAAGGCCTTGCTCATGTGAAACTCATCATGGAAACCAAAAGCTATGGCTATTTGTGAAAGCTTCAAATCAGGTTCCATTTTTAATTGTAAGGCGGCCATCTTCAGCTTCTGCTGCTTTTCGTATTTGTAGAATGGTATGCTGACTTTCTTGTGCATTGCGTTGTTCAGAGTTTTAGGACTGACAAACAGGAGATCTGCCATCTCCTGGGTTTTGTACCGGTGATGCGGCGTGTCATTGATAATACGAATGGCGCGTTCGGCCAGATTGTATTCGGCCTCTCGCTGCTCGCGGCACTCAGTATAAAGCTCGACCAGGAGCAAAGACAGTAACGCCTCAATTTTTTGTTCCTTATAAGGCTCTATTGACCAGTAGGTAGTGACGAGGTCATTGAAACGCTGCTGTATTTGCTGAGGGTGTCTTACGTGGATCAGTGTTGGCAGGCTGACACTGGACGGATTGTCATCGTTGTCGCCTGCCGCCGTAGTGACATGCAGGCAGAAGGTCCTGGTTCCGGCTGTGCAGGGGAGTCTGGTATAGTGATGCCGTCCGGATGCCAGCAGCAGTACATCGTTTTTTACAAGGGGGTAATCCTCATTCAACTCTGTCATACTCCAGCCGCCGGCTATCATGAAGATGATATCGTGATATTCCAACACCCGATTGATGTAGCGCTCTTCCGTGGGCTCTTTGTAATAATGGGCATTTGCAGCTGCCAGTGTGCGCGGCGCACTTAAATCAAGATGAATCATATTGTTTCCCTTTTTTACATGTGCCTTTCCATTTCTTACATTTACGAACAGATTCTAAATTGGTAAAATCAAGTTGTTAGATGAAGTATGTAGAAATTATTGCATTTTTTTTTAAAATTGTCAAATGAAATAATCCGTAAATTGCATGTGAGGATGGAAATCTGCAGTACATAAACGGAGTTCGGCGGCAGCCTGGGATATCTGCGGCACAGCAAACACGGAGGGATCGTTAAGACCACCGAAATCGAGGCGCATCCGGTATCTTGAAAGACCGATGAAATCGGTGCCTGCGCAGCAGAGATCCTGTTAAGAAGCGTATCAAACAGTTTCTCTGGCGTTCGGTATCCGAATTTTCTTCCAGATCGTCCTTTCAGCTCATCCGCAGAGGTCATGAGATACTTTGCCGTCAAACGCTCAAGAGAACAGATGCCTTACCTCCCGTATTGGCTGAATCACGCGTCATGTATCCACCGCAGAAATGAAACATTCAAGACTATGATATTTGATCATTATTTCAGTGAAACTGTCCTCATATAGACCCTGAGATGTTCCATCATGGGGGCTGATCTCCGGTTATTTAAACGGGAAACGGTATAAAAGACCGATATTTATAGAAGGAGAATGAATTATGCATGCTATACTGAATGGAAGCGACGGACACCTTCATTGGACTAAAGTTCCAGACCCTGAAATCAAGGATGATCAGGTACTGCTTAAAGTTGCTGCGGCGGCACTGAACCGCGCAGATCTGCTCCAGAGAGAAGGTACATATCCACCTCCTCCCGACTGGCCGGAATGGTTTGGTTTGGAAGCTGCCGGAACAATCGTTGCGATGGGTAAAGAGATTGAAGCTGAAGGTAAGTGGCATATTGGCGATCAGGCTACCGCACTTTTGGGCGGCGGTGGTTATGCCGAATATGTGGCTGTGCCGGCCGGCATGCTGATGCCGGTCCCCAAGGACCTGTCCATGGTCGAAGCGGCAGCGCTGCCGGAAGTTTACGGTGCGGCTTATCTGTTCTTGTTTATGGAGGGCAAGCTGCAGCCGGGCGAAACACTGCTGATGCAGGCGGGTGCATCCGGCCTGGCCAGTGTGGTGATTCCCATGGCAAAGGCTTTCGGCGCCAGAGTGATTACCACTGTCATGAACGGAGAATTGGCCAAGGCAATTGAGCATCTGCATGCCGACCGAGTTGTGGATACATCCAAGGAAAGCCTTAAGGATGTTATGCAGGAGGAATTGGCCGCCGGTCATGGCGTTAATATTGCCATTGATTGTCTTGGCGGACCGACGGTGGGAGAATGTCTGCCCTATATGGATTTTGACGGACGGTGGATTATGATTGCCACGCTGGCTGGCGATTCGACGACGGTGAATATGCGCACCATGTATGCCAGAGGCACGCGCCTGATTGGGACTACGCTGCGCCGCAGGACGTCTGAAGCAAAGGCAGAACTGCTGTCCGATATGGTGGAGTTGATTTGGCCCAAAATTGAAGACGGCACCATTCGTCCTACCGTTTTTGCAGTATTCCCCATTGAAGAGGCTGAAGCGGCGCAGGATCTGATGTACTCAGGCAAGAGCGCAGGAAAGATTGTTCTGACTGTCGGTGATCAGCAGGAGATGTGAGCAGTGGAATTTAAAAATAAGGCTGCAATTGTCACGGGAGGTTCTTCCGGTATCGGACTGCTTTTTGCACAATGCTTTGTCAGGGAAGGCGGCTGTGTGGTGATCGCAGGCAGAGATGCTGAAAAGCTGCAGGCCAAAGTTGATGAGCTCAATGGCATCAGATCCGGCAGTGCAGCAGGCGTACCGTGCGATGTAAGATTTTATGATCAGGTCTGCGCAGTATGTAACAAGGCAGTGGAAACCTTTGGCAGTATTGATGTGCTGGTCAATTCTGCCGGCGGTGCAGAACGGCGTATCTTTAATGTACCTGACAGCGAGTTTCCGGATGTGCCCATTGAGGCATATGACTGGAGCATTGATGTTAATTTGAAAGGCCAGCTCCATTTTGACCATGCCGTTATGAAGCAGATGCGTGAGCAAAAGAGCGGCGTTATTATCCATCTTGGCTCTATCGTCGGCGAAGAGGGCAGTGCGGGCAGTATTGCGTATTCTGCGTCGAAAAGCGGCGCGATGAATGGCCTGACGAAGTCTGTGGCTCTTTATGGCGGCAAATACGGCGTTCGCTGTGTCTGCGTTTCACCGGGCCCCGTCATGACACGGCCCGGCATGGCCGTCATGAAAACATTGGTTGGCAGAGGGGCCGATACGCAGGAAATTGTTGATCTGATGATGTATTTGGCATCGGATAAAGCGGCATTCATCACCGGCGAAGATATTCTGATTGATGGAGGCAGAAACATTTTGAGAAACAAATAGTGTTTCTCAAAAGGCTGTAAGAAGACTTATGAAAAATGTACTCTTAATTGGCGGAACAGGTACGCTCGGCAGTTATACTTCGGCAGAATTGCTGACTCTGGGATACCATGTTGATTGCATCGCACGAAGAGCCGTGACGTCATATAATCGAAACTACACCTATATTCAAAGCGCCGTCGACGACGAGCTTCTGAAAGGCTTATTTGAAAAGAATCGTTATGACAGCATAGTGGACTTCAGTGAATATCCGGACTGGCAGAGTTATAAGACGCGGGGAGAACTTCTGCTGAAAAACACCGGTCAGCTGATATTCCTGTCTTCGTACCGTGTCTACGCTGATTGCCAGCATCCTATCACTGAAAATGCGCCGCAGTTATACGAGGTGCTGCAGGATCGGGATGTACTGGAAAATGAAACCTATGCCATTCCAAAATCGCATATTGAAGAGTATCTCCGAAACAGCGGTTATCATAACTGGACGATTGTCCGTCCTGTCATCTCTTTCTCCCATTTCCGTTTTGATATGGTGACCCAGAGCTCCATGGTGATGCTGCCGCGCATTCTGCAGCACAAGGAGGTGCTTCTGCCGGAATGCTGCAAAGATGTGATCGCAGGCGTCTGCTGGGCGGGTAATATTGGCAGAATGATAGCGCGGCTCTGCTGCAGCCAAGACACTCTTGGTGAGGATTACACGCTGAGTACAGGAGAAAAGTACACTTGGGGCGAGATTGCGGACATGTATGCAGACGTCACCGGATTGAAATTCAGATGGACGGATATCGACACATATCTCTCTGTAGCTACACGCCGCCGCTATATGGATAAATGTATTTTGCTGTATGACCGGATTTGGAATCGTGATATTGATAATACCAAGGTACTCCGGGCAACCGGATTGAAGCCGGAGGACTTCGTCGGGATCAGGCAGGGACTTATTTGGGAATTCCAGCTTATGATGGATCGCCCGGATTTGTACAACAGAACGGATACGGAGATCGCACGGGAAGTCAATGACAGAATAGACCTTTATCTTGCGGAAAACAGACAGGAGGGATAAATTGCTTGGAAAAAATTAAAATTGCGCAGATCGGCATTGAGCATGATCATGCACGAAAGATCATGACGGCCATGCGGTCCCTCCCGGATATTTTCGAGGTGGTCGGATGGTGCGATCCTGAAAAGAAGATAGAATACGATTCCTTTACCGGCAAGCAAGTGATAGCCGGCGTTGAATACAAGGGAGATACCAATATTTATCGCTCCTTATATGACGGTATTCCGGAAATGGAATTGGAAGAGCTTTTAAATGATCCGAGCCTGGATGCGGTCGTGATCGAGTCTTCCGAATATAACCTGTTCAAATATGCACAAATGGCAGCAGAGCGTGGCTTGCATGTCCACATGGACAAGCCCGGCGGTCTGGAATATGCCGACTTTGAAAAGCTGGTTGAAACCATGCGGCGTACCTGTAAGGTACTGCATTTGGGCTATATGTACCGCTATAATCCCGAAGTACAGCGTGTGCTCGCTGAGGCCGAGGCAGGTAAGTACGGAGAAATTTATTCTGTGGAATGCCATATGAGCTGCCGTCATCCGGATGAAAAACGGGCGTGGCTGAGCAAGTTTCCCGGAGGAATGATGTTTTTCCTGGGCTGCCATTTGGTGGATATTATTTACCGACTGCAGGGCGAACCGGAAGAAATTATCCCCTTGAACTGTATGACAGGCACAGAAGGGCTGCAGACAGGCGAAGATTTTGGCTTTGCGGTTTTCCGATATAAAAATGGCGTATCCTTTGCCAAGGCCTGCGCGGCGGAGCCCGGCGGTTTTAAGAGAAGACAGATTGTAGTCTGCGGATCAAAGGGTACCGCGGAAATTCGCCCCATCGAGGATTACCCTGTGCAGAAAGATTCCAGCGATCCGCATCCCAGTGACGCCTATCTTGTGACCACCGTCCGTGACGTAACGGAACAGCTTTTAAGCTGGCAGGCGGATGGCGTCAGCCGTAAGAGCCAATTTTTCCGTTATGGTGCTATGATGGAAGACTTTGCTGAAATTGTACGGGGTGAAAAGACAAATCCGTATACAATGGACTATGAACTGGCTCTGTACAGAGTCCTGATGAAAGCTTGCGGCGCCCAGTAAACCGCTCTTGGAGGGCTTATGTTTGAAAAAAATGATCGGCCGCTGATCTGCACCACTGTAAAGGGCGACGATGCAGCTGCCTTTATCTGCAGAATGAATGAATTGCGGCAGCAGGGAACCGACGCGTTCTTGCTGCGGCTGGAGTATTTGCTTCCGAAAAACAGAACAGAGGAATCATTTCGCCGGATCATTGCAGCGGCCGATGGCCTGCCGGTTTACGCCACAGACTATCGCAGATTTGATAAATATGCCGAAGAGGACGATGACTGCAAGGCAGCGGCACTCCTGGAGGCAGCCAGGGCCGGAGCAGATCTGCTGGATGTGCCGGGCAATATGTTCACTGATGAAACGTTTGAACTGACCGACTGCCCCGAGGCGGTTGCACGTCAGCGGAAGCTGATCCGTGATATTCACGCTTTCGGGAAAAAAGTGCTGATGTCTACGCATGTGGACAAGTATCTGTCACGGCAGGAGGTGCTTGCCATTGCCGAAGCGCAGCAGGCGCGCGGTGCGGATGTGCTGAAGATCGTCACGATCTCGGACACGCCGAAGGAACTGACGGATAATTTGGAAACGACTCGTATTTTGCATGAAAAGATGACATCGGCCGTGCTGTTTCTGTCTTCTGGAGAAATGTGCCGACTGCATCGTGTTGCAGGTCCGTATTTAGGCTGCTGCATGTGGCTGGCAACGTTCGAAGAGGGAAGAAAAGACCAACCGTTGTTATCTGAACTGAAACCGCTGTTGGACCGACTCAATAACTGTTGAATAGAACGAAGGGGATACGCTGAATGTGAAAGCAATCCGGATAAACCGGAAATGGAAGCAGGGACAGAACGTGCGGAATTGGTGCGATGCGCAATATCGGTCAGACGCGGAAAAAGTGCAGAAAGGATGCAGTTTGACGGAAGAAAGCAATAGAACAGCGCAATGTAACGGGCCCTTACCATGTTAAATAGCAAGTTTGCTATGGATAAAAAATTATAGGGAGGACAAATCTATGTTAAAAAGAATCGCACTCTTGCTTTGCGCAGTGATGTTGGTCAGCCTGGTTGGCTGTTCCAATGGAACAAATGGGAAAAACACGACCAGCAATACAACCGCCACAGCAAAGGAGGATGTCATTATCGGCACATCTTCTGAATTCACCACAACGGACCCGCAAGGCTCTAACTCTCAGGCGCCCCTGACACTGGCCACACTGACACACGAAACCTTGACTGAGATTGATGCATCGGGTAATCCCGTTGCCGGCATGGCTACATTCGAGCAGGTAGATCAACTGACCTACAAGTTCACCATCCCTGGAAACGTGACCTTTACCAACGGTGATCCCTGCACAACGGAAGATGTAGCTTTCACCTTCGAGCGTGCAAGAGAATCTTCTTTCACGTCCGGCAAGATCTCAACTCTGGATCACACAGAGATTATCAGCCCTACTGAGATCCGGTTTGTGCTGAGCTCTCCGAACCAGGACTTCTTGACCACGCTGGCGCACAAGAGCCTGTCCATTCTGTCCAAGAAGGCCTGCCAGGAAGATACCGAGCATGGTTTTGAGATTGGCACAGGAAGATATTACCTGACCAAGTGGGTGCCCGGTGATGTGACGTCTGTTACCCGTTACGATGGCTATCGCGGTGACAAGGGTGTTGCAAAGACCATTACCTTCAGACAGATTGCTGAAACCTCCGCGCGCATCATCGCCCTGCAGAATAAGGAAATCGACATCGCGTTGGGCCTGGAATCCCTGGATGCCTCCAAAATTGATGCTGACAGTTCTCTGGAACTGGTCAAATTTGAAGATGTTTGGATCAAGTACCTGACGTTCAATGTAAATGCGGCTCCCTTTGACAATGTAAAGGTCAGACAGGCAATTGCACATGCTGTCAACAAGAACAATGTGATTCTTGGCGCGGCCAATGGCGAAGGCATCCTGCATACATCTGTCGTGAACAAGACACAGTTTGGCCTGGATGAAACCCTGAAGGACTATGACTATGATCCTGCCTTGGCCAAATCGATGCTGGCGGAAGCTGGTTATCCCAATGGCCTGGAAATTACTCTGTCCTGCTACAAGGGATCTCCCTATGAAACCATCGCCGCTGTCGTCCAGAGCGATATGGCTGCTGCCGGCATTAAAATCAAAGTCAATCCGGTCGAGCCGGCCGCACTGAAATCCATGATGAAGGAAGGCCAGCATGAGATGGCCATTTATGGCTGGTCTGATGCCATCGGTACTGACTTTACTGTCAGATCTCTTCTGTATTCCACGAGCGGTTCCAACCGCTGCAAGATTGCTGACCCCAAACTGGACGCGATGATTGATGCTGCCCTGTCCGAGGTTGACACTGCAAAGCGTGAGCAGATGTATAAGGATATTCAGCAATATGTAAACGATCTGTGCCCTTACATCATGCTTTACACGGGTTATATTTATGTGGGTGTACATAAGGGAACGACCGGTGTTAAATGGAATGCCTCCAATATTCATGACTTCTGCTATGTTTCTGTTCCGTCGTATCAATAAAAATTAATTCCGGAGTAAGGGCCTAAAATTGCACGGCTTTTGAAAAAAAACCGTGCAATTTGAAAATTTTTATTTAAGGAGGCTGCCTATGTATCGCTATGTTTTAAAAAGACTTTTGATGCTTGTCCCTGTTATTCTGGGCGTCATATTGCTCATATTTGTTGTCATGGATCTTGCGCCCGGCGATCCGGCTTTGATGATAGCATCACCCGACGCAACAGAAGAAGAACTTGCTGAGCTGAGAACGAATTTGGGCCTGGACAAGGGAATTGCGTACCGGTACGTCGCATATGTCAAAAATATGCTGCACGGGAATCTGGGATCCTCTTATATCAGCGGCAGACCCGTTATGGATGTATATTTGGAGCGCTTGCCCGAAACCCTTAAACTCGCTGTAGGCGCGGTGTTTGTCGCCCTGATTATTTCTATCCCGCTGGGGATTATCGCAGCGGTGCATCAAAACACATTTAAAGACAGCGCTTCGATGGTTGTTGCGCTGATTGGCGTTTCTATGCCGTCGTTCTGGCTCGGGCTTTTGCTGATGCTGCTGTTCTCGCTGAAACTGGGCTGGTTTCCGTCAGGCGGTACGGTGGGGTTTAAATCCATTGTACTGCCGTCTATCACCATGGGCTTGAATCTTGCGGCCGTTATGACGCGCACGACCCGCTCCTCTATGCTGGATGTATTGCATTCCGACTATCTTCGCACTGCACGTGCAAAAGGCGTCAACGAAAAGAAGGTCATTCTGAAGCATGCCTTTAAAAATGCTCTGATTCCGATTATCACTGTTTTCGGTTCTCAGTTCAGTTATGTTTTGGGCGGCGCTGTTTTGGTTGAAACCATCTTCTCATATCCTGGCGTTGGCAAAATGGTTGTTGATGCGATTGGCAATCGTGATATACCATCTGTTACCGGCGGAATTGTTATGACCACGATTATTGTTACCTGTGTGAATCTGGTGATTGACTTGCTATATGCTTATGTTGATCCCAGGATCAAGGGACAGTATGTAAAGTAAGAGGGGGGATAAAAGCATGGCTACTAGAGAACGCGTTTCAAAAAAATATGCGAAACGCAGCACTATGGGTGAAATTTGGCACAGATTGAAAAAAAACAAAGGCGCCATGATCGGCCTTACGCTCGTTCTCCTGATTATTGCAATAGCGCTGATCTCCTCTTTTGCCTTTGACTATGACACGCAGGTTATCAATCAGAATTTGGTCAATAGATTTCAGGCGCCCAGTGCAGAGCACCTGTTTGGCACAGACGATTTGGGACGAGATATCATGGCGCGTGTTTTGTATGGCGCCCGGTATTCCCTTATGGTTGGTATTGTTGCGGTTCTGATCGCGATTATCATTGGCGTTACGCTGGGCTGCATTGCCGGATATGTCGGCGGACCGATATCTGAGATCATTATGAGAATAACAGATATTTTCTGCTCCGTTCCCACGATCCTTCTGGCGATCGCCATTGTTTCTGCCTTTGGCGTTTCATTGACGAATCTGATGGTGGCCGTGGGCATTACCAGTGCGCCGCAATTTGTCAGAATTGCACGTGCCTCTATCATGACTGTTCGAAATGAGGAATATGTTGAAGCAGCCAAAGCAATTGGTATGCCGAACTGGAAAATTGTTGTTGTTCATATGCTCCCCAACTGCATTTCCCCTTTAATTGTTCAGGCGACTCAGAGAGTGGCCTCGGCGATCATCTCTGCATCCAGTCTGAGTTTCCTCGGCCTCGGCGTTCCTCAACCGGCTCCCGAATGGGGCAGTATGCTGTCCAGCGGCAGAAATTTTATTCGTGACTACAGTTATATGACGTTCTTCCCCGGACTTGCGATCATGCTTACTGTTTTGGCATTTAACCTCCTTGGCGATGGTGTTCGAGATGCGATTGATCCGAAACTGAAGCGATAAGTGTGCAGGGAGATATTGAGTATGAAAAATGAAGAAAACAGAAAGAACGCAGATGCGATCAGTTCGCAGGAGTCTGAAATCTCAGCTGCGGGGAACAGTCCTGAAGAGCAGAATTTGATTTTGGATGTTGAGAATCTTGTCGTGCGTTATGAAACGGAGGACAGCATTGTCCGAGCTTTGAACGGTGTCGATTTTAAGCTCGGTTACAAGAAAACGTTGGGCCTTGTCGGCGAAACCGGCGCCGGGAAAACAACAGCTGCACTTGCTATGCTCAGACTGATCCCCAGCCCGCCGGGCGTCATGGAATGTGACAAGATGGAAATAGCCGGCCTGGATATGCTGAAATTAAAACCACATAACCTGGAAAAAGTGCGCGGCGACAAAATTTCCATGATATTCCAAGATCCGATGACCTCCCTGAATCCCACCTTTACTGTGGCTGAGCAGATAGCAGAGAGTGTTGAAATTCACGAAAATCTCAATAAAGAACAAGCGTATGAAAAAGCCCTTGATATGCTGGAACTTGTCGGTATTCCAAGAAGCAGAGGAAAGGAATATCCGCATCAGTTTTCCGGCGGCATGAAACAGCGTGTTGTTATTGCAATTGCGCTGGCATGCAATCCCAACCTGCTGATCGCGGATGAACCCACCACGGCGCTGGATGTTACCATTCAGGCACAGGTTTTGGAGCTGATGAAAGAATTGAAGGAGAAGTACAACACGTCGATCATCATGATTACGCATGATCTCGGTATCGTTGCAGAGGTGTGCGATCAGGTCGCTGTGATGTATGCAGGACGCATTGTGGAGGAGGGCAGCTTACAGGAGGTATTCAAGGAAACCATGCATCCCTATACCGAGGGATTATTCAACTCACTTCCGAATATCCGAGATCGCAAGGCTATGCTAAAGCCGATAAAGGGACTTATGCCTGATCCCTCAAATCTGCCGGAAGGCTGTGCCTTTGCTCCAAGATGTGAATATGCAACCGAAGAATGCAGCAAAGCGGTGCCGCCGCTTGAGTGTGTGTCCGGAACGCACAAAGTGGCCTGCGCTGCATATAAACATCCCGGCTTCGTGATTGACAGGAGGAAAAATAATGGATAATGATACTTTGCTTGAAGTTCGCAATCTGAAAAAATATTTTAAAACGCCGCGTGGTATGCTGCAGGCTGTTGATGATGTTAGTTTCACATTGAAAAAGGGTGAAACGCTGGGCCTTGTTGGCGAGTCTGGCTGCGGTAAATCTACGACGGGACGCTCTATCCTTCGTTTAGTGGAGCCTACTGCCGGTGAAATCATTTTTGAGGGGCAGGATATTACCAAGCTGAGTGAAAAAGAAATGCGGAAAAAGCGCAAGGATATGCAGATTATTTTTCAGGATCCGTTTTCTTCTCTTGATCCCAAAAAAACAGTGAATAACCTGATCAGAGAACCTCTTAAAATTACGAAAGCCATCACGGATAAAAATAAACTTGAAGAACGGGTCTTAGAACTCATGGATACGGTTGGCCTTGCAGAACGTCTGATCAACACCTATCCGCATGAGTTGGACGGCGGCCGCCGGCAGCGCATTGGCATTGCAAGAGCCTTGGCCATGGATCCGAAGCTGATTGTCTGTGACGAACCTGTTTCGGCGCTGGATGTTTCCATTCAGGCTCAGATTTTGAATCTGCTGAAGGAGCTGCAGCAGAAACATGGTCTGACGTATATCTTTATTACACACGATTTGTCAGTCGTCAATCATTTCTCGGATAGCATCGCGGTTATGTATCTGGGTAAAATCGTTGAAAAGGCCCCGGCTGAGGAATTGTTTGTCAATCCGATACATCCTTATACAAAAGCGCTGCTCTCTGCAATCCCCGTTCCGGATCTGGAACAGAATACCAAGAGAATTACACTGAAGGGCGAGATTACAAGTCCTGTCAATATGCCGGATGAATGTCACTTCTGTAAGCGCTGTTATGAGATCAATGACGGTATCTGTCACAAGGGTCAACCTCCTCTTATCGAAGTGTCGCCGAATCATTTCGTCGCATGTTTCTGCCACACCTAAGCTGCATGCAGAATCCTGCAGCAAGAGTACCTTAATGTGTGTAAGCATCAAGGTGCTCTTGTGTTTTTAGAAAACTTTTGATGCGCAAAGGATAAGATCCGACATTTTCAGCCACTTTGGGAAGTATATCAAATATAAGGACCGTGCTGGAACATGCAGAAGGAGATTCCGATGATCAGAGGCGTTGCGTTTGATTTTGATTGTACTTTATATAACAGATTACAAGTCTGGGAAAGACTTGTTGATCGTTTTATCATACAGTTCAATGAGCATATCAATCAATCTCTCTCGAAGGACCACATAGTGGAAATCCTTCAGCGGGGCGATACAATGGGTATCATAAAAGACAGCAGCTGGCAGGACATATTTGCAGAGTACGTTAAGATGGGTTTGTTCAGCGTGAAGCCGGAGTTCGACGATTTTTTCAGCTTCATCACGGAAGCATTTCCGCCGGCTATTGTTTTGTATCCGGATACCTTAAGCTGTATGGAAACGCTCAGAAAGATGGGATTAAAAACGGCAATATTAACCAACGGACGTTCTGATTTTTCGCACAGAAAAATTTCCGCCACAGGAGTAGATCACCTTATGGATTACATACTGTGCAGTGGAGATATTGGCATCCAAAAACCTGACAAACGGGCATTTGAGATGCTATGCGATGGATGGGGACTTATGCCGGAAGAAACCATATTTGTGGGTGACCATCCATTAAGTGATGTGTACGGCGCTCAAAACGCGGGTATGACAGCGATATGGATGGCGAATGCAGTTCCATGGCCCTCAAAAACGGATTTTCCCCCCTATACGATAAAGTCATTGTCAGAACTTATTAATATTATCCCAAAAATCATGCAAAATACATGAGTGAAAGCATATTGCTGCACCGGACAGTGCTCTGTATCACTATGCCGAACCGGCTTGGTTTTATATCTCTGCGGGCAAAAAAAGAAAACCCCGGAAAGCATTGCTTCCGGGGTTTTCTTTGGCGGAGAGAAAGGGATTCGAACCCTTGATACCTTTTAAGGGTATACACGATTTCCAATCGTGCGCCTTCGACCAGCTCAGCCATCTCTCCATAGCGTCGCGCTCGATAACAGCATTGTTTATTATAACAAAGAATTGAAACTTGTCAAGAAAAAAATTTATGCGGGGCAGGCACCTGCGCTTCCTCCTCCGCACACGCTTCGGCCGCGGCAGCAGGCACAGCGCAGCGCGGAATCCGTGCCTGCCGATGACGACAGCGGACGCAGCAGCGCCCCCGGCACATCTGTGCCGGGGGCGCTGCTGCTATATTGAGGAAGAGAATGGCGTCAGGACTGCATGAGCTCCAGAAGCACGGCCTTGATGGTGTGCATCCGGTTCTCAGCTTCGTCAAAGACGATGGACTGGGACGATTCAAAGACTCCGTCTGTTACTTCCAGCGCCTCCAGACCGTATTTGTTGTAAATCTCCTTGCCGATACCGGTGTTCAGATCATGGAAGGAGGGCAGGCAGTGCATAAAGACAGCCTGTGGGCCGGCCATTTCCATCACCTTGGCATTGACCTGATAGGGAAGCAGATCGGTGATGCGCTCATTCCACACTGCATCCGGTTCTCCCATGGAAACCCACACGTCGGTGTACAGCACGTCGGCGCCGGTGACGGCTTCCTTCACGTCTTCACAGAAGGAGAGCGTGGCGCCCGTCTGGGCGGCAATAGTCTGACACTGGGCGATCAGCGCGGGATCAGGGAAGTATTTCTTGTTGGAGCAGGCCACAAAATGCATGCCCATTTTGGCGCAGCCCACCATCAGGGAGTTGCCCATGTTGTAGCGGGCGTCGCCCATATAGACCAGCTTGACGCCCTTGAGGTGTCCGAAATGCTCCTGCACCGTGAGAAAATCCGCCAGCACCTGCGTGGGATGGAATTCGTTGGTGAGGCCGTTGAAAACAGGCACGCCTGCCTTGACGGCCAGCTCCTCCACCACGGCCTGACCGTAGCCGCGATACTCAATGCCGTCGTACAGGCGGCCCAGCACCCGGGCGGTGTCGGCGATGGATTCTTTTTTGCCCATCTGAGAGCCGGAGGAGAGGTAGGTGGTATGCATCCCCAGGTCGTAGGCCGCCACCTCAAAGGAACAGCGGGTACGGGTGGAGGCTTTTTCAAAAATCAGCGCCAGGTTCTTGCCCTTGAGCAGCTGATGGGGGATTCCCGCCTTTTTTTGCGCCTTCAGCGTGGCGGCGGTATCCAGGAACTGCTGGATCTCAGCGGGCGTATAGTCCAGCAGTTTTAAAAAATGCGTATGATTGTTCATGACGGTTTCTCCCTTTATGTGTGTGATTGAAGGAACTGATGCAGTAAATACAGCTGCTCCGGTGCGGCTGCTGCGGCGCCGTAACTGCTGCGCTGATGCACGCAGGCGGAGAGCTGCAGCGACTGGTACACATCGTTTTCAAACAGCGGTGAAAGGGCCTGCAGCTCCGAAAGAGGAACTTCCTCCAGCGTGATGCCGCGGGCGGCGCACTGATGCACCAGCGTGCCGGCGATCTTGTAGGCGTCGCGGAAGGGCATCCCCTTGCGCGTCAGGTAATCCGCGCAGTCGGTGGCGTTGAGGAAGCCGCGCTTGGCGGCGCTTTCCATATGCGCGGGCAGCACGGTCATGGTGTCCAGCATGGCGGTAAATACCGGCAGACACATTTTGACGGTGTCTATGGTGTCGAACACAGGCTCCTTGTCCTCCTGCATATCCTTGTTGTAGGCGAGAGGCAGGGACTTCATCACCGTCAAAAGCGTGATGAGATCGCCGTAGACACGGCCGGTTTTGCCCCGCACCAGCTCCGCCACGTCGGGATTTTTCTTCTGCGGCATGATGGAAGAGCCGGTGGCATAGGCGTCGGAAAGTTCAATGAATTTGAATTCCCAGCTGCACCAGAGGATGATCTCCTCGGAAAAACGGGAGAGATGCATCATCAGCAAGGATGCGTCGCTGAGAAACTCGATGGCGTAATCGCGGTCGGACACGCCGTCCAGCGAGTTGGCCGTGGGGCGGGCGAAGCCCAGCGCATAGGCGGTGTCGAAACGATCGATGGGGTAGGTGGTGCCGGCCAATGCACCGCAGCCCAGAGGGCATTCGTTCATACGCGTCTGACAGTCCTCCAGACGGGTCACATCTCGCTGCAGCATAGATGCATAGGCCAGCAGGTGATGACCGAAGGTGATGGGCTGCGCGCGCTGCAGATGGGTGTAGCCGGGCATCACCGTGTCGAGATACATATCCGCTTTCTGCTCCAGTACGCCCAGCAGGGCCAGAAGCTGCTTGCGAATGGCGGTGATTTCCTTTTTTAAGTAGAGGCGCAGATCCACGGCCACCTGGTCGTTGCGGCTGCGGGCGGTGTGAAGCCGCTTGCCCGCCTCGCCGATGCGCTCCGTCAGAAGGGCTTCCACCCACATATGGATGTCCTCGGCGTCCTGGGGCGGCGGCAGCGCGCCGCTCTCCAAATCGGCGCGGATGCCGCTCAGGCCGTCGCAGATCTGTTTCACGTCATCCGGGGAGAGGATGCCGCAGTGTCCCAGCATCTGCGCGTGGGCCAAACTGCCCTGAATATCTTCCTGCCAAAGACGTTGGTCGAAGGGAAGCGACGTATTGAAATCGTCTACCAGCCGGGAGGTTTCGCCCTGAAAGCGCCCGGCCCAGAGCTTGCCGCTCACTGTTCCAGCTTGCCCTGCTCCATCATTGCCTGTACCTGCGTGGGCAGGCCCCAGAGGTTGATGAAGCCGGTGGCCTGGGACTGATCGTAGTCACTGGCACCAAAGGTGCAGATGTTCTCGGAGTACAGGGAATAGGGGGACTTCAGACCGGCCTTGATGATGTTGCCCTTGTAGAGCTTCAGCTTCACAGAGCCGGTGACGTTTTTCTGAGTGGCGGTCACAAAGGCACTGAGTGCTTCGCGCAGAGGAGAAAACCACATGCCGTTGTAGAGCAGTTCCGCAAAGCACACGGACAGCTCCTGCTTCTTGTGGGCGGTCATCTTATCCAGGCAAAGGGTTTCCAGCGCCTGATGCGCCTTGTAGAGGATGGTGCCGCCGGGGGTTTCATAGACGCCGCGGCACTTCATGCCCACCAGGCGGTTCTCCACGATGTCCAGAAGGCCGATGCCGTTTTGGCCGCCCAGCTCGTTGAGCTTCCAGATGATGTCCGTGGCGGTCATCTTCTGACCGTCCAGCGCCACGGGAACGCCCTTTTCAAAGTCCAGCGTCACATAGGTGGGCTTGTCGGGCGCCTGCAGGGGAGAAACGCACATTTCCAGGAAACCGGGTTTCTCGTACAGAGGCTCGTTCTCCGGGTCCTCCAGGTCCAGGCCCTCGTGGCTCAGATGCCACATGTTCTTGTCCTTGGAGTAGTTGGTTTCACGGTTGATCTTCAAAGGCACGTTGTGCGCCTCGGCAAAGTCAATCTCCTCTTCACGGGACTTGATGCTCCACTCACGCCAGGGGGCGATGATGGGCATGTTGGGAGCGAAATGCTTGATGGCCAGCTCAAAACGCACCTGATCGTTGCCCTTGCCGGTGCAGCCGTGGGCGATGGCGTCGGCCTTTTCCTCCAGCGCGATCTTCACAAGGGACTTGGCAATAATGGGACGGGCGAAGGCCGTGCCCATCAGGTACTCCTCGTAAATGGCGCCCGCCTGCATGGAGGGGATGATCACGTCGTTGACCATCTCGTCGCACAGATCCACGGCGTAGAATTTGGAGGCGCCGGTTTTATACGCTTTTTCCTCCAGCCCTTCCAGTTCGTCGGCCTGACCGACGTTGCCGGCCACGGCGATGATCTCGGGATCGTTGTAGTTTTCCTTCAGCCAGGGAATGATGACCGATGTATCCAGACCGCCGGAGTAGGCCAATACGATCTTCTTAATATCTTTCTTTTCCATCATAGGTTCCTCCTGTTGAATGCGCCGTGTCGGCGTATGAATTTTTATGCACTAATATTAGCATATAATGAATTAAGATGCAATTGGTGACATTTACCAAAGTTGAAGGGAACAATCCTGCCGCCCCCGCACAATTTGCATAAATATAACTATATATGTAAAAATATACTTGAAATACGGCGTATAATAAATTATTATTCATACAGGCATATGGACCGAATCATGCATCCGTCGGACGGTATCGGATACGGAAACACCCTATGCATATTTATATGAGTGAAGAGATGAATGCTTATGAAAAGAGTGTTTGTAGACGGCAGCGCCGGGACAACAGGGCTGCGGATCGTGGAACGGCTGCAGTGCCGGGACGACGTGCTTCTGCTGACACTTCCGGAGGAGAAGAGAAAGGATCAAGAGGAGCGGCAGGAGATGCTCAACGCGGCCGATGCGGCGTTTCTGTGTCTGCCGGACGCGGCGGCCGCTGAGGCGGCGGCGCTGGTGACCGCTTCCCACACCGTGGTGCTGGATACCTCCACCGCCCATCGCACGGCGCCGGGCTGGGTCTATGGTTTCCCGGAGCTGTCGGCGCGGCACAGACAGGCGGTATGCGGCGCCAAACGGATCGCGGTGCCGGGCTGCCACGCCAGCGGGTTTATCGCGCTGGTCTATCCGCTGGTGGCGCAGGGCCTTTTGCCAAAAGACGCGCTTTTGACCTGTTTTTCCCTCACCGGGTACAGCGGCGGCGGCAAAAAGATGATCGCCGACTATGAGGCGCCCGGCAGGCCGGTTCTTTATGACGCGCCCCGGCAATACGGCCTGGGGCAGCAGCACAAGCACCTTAAAGAGATGACGGCGGTGACGGGCCTTGCGGCGGAACCTGTTTTCTGCCCGGTGGTGGCGAATTTCAAATGCGGCATGGAGATGACGGTGCCTCTTTTTGCTTCCCAGGTCAAAGGCACGGCGGCGGACATCGCGGCGGTGTATGCCGCGGCGTATACCGGACCGGTGGTGACGGCGGTGACGGGCGGCGATGAGGAGGGCTTCCTCTCCGCGGCGGCCATGGCCGGGAAGGACGGCATGACGGTTTCCGTTTTTGGAAACGAAGAGCGAATCCTTCTCACGGCGCGCTACGACAATCTGGGAAAAGGAGCCTCCGGCGCGGCGCTGGAGTGCATGAACCTGGCCTTTGGATGGGAAGCCGCCAAAGGATTGATTTTATAAATGAGGAGTAAGAACATGAATCATACCATTACCGGCGGCGTCTGTGCCGCCAAGGGATTTCTGGCTTCCGGCGTCCACTGCGGCATCCGGAAGAATAAAGACAAAAAAGACCTGGGTCTGATCTACAGCACCGTGCCCGCCCACGCGGCGGCGGTGTACACCTCCAATCTGGTGAAGGGTGCGCCCCTGACCGTGACCAAGGAGCATCTGCAAAACGGCATGGCGCAGGCTATCATCTGCAACAGCGGCAACGCCAATACCTGCAATGCCAACGGCATCGAGATCGCCCGGCAGATGAGCGAGTTGCTGGCGCAGCAGCTGACCATTCTGCCCTCTGACGTGATCGTGGCTTCCACGGGCGTCATCGGCCAGCCGATGGACATCGCGCCCATCGCAGCGGGAATTCCCCCTCTTGCGGAGAGCCTTTCCGAATGCGGCAGCGACAGCGCGGCGGCGGCCATCATGACCACGGACACGGAGAAAAAGGAGATCGCCGTGACCTTTACGCTGGGCGGCAAGACCTGCACCCTGGGCGGCATTGCCAAGGGCTCGGGCATGATCCATCCCAACATGGCCACCATGCTGGTGTTCCTCACCACCGATGCCGCCATCTCCGGCGCCATGCTGCAAAAGGCGCTGTCCACGGACGTGCAGAGTACCTTCAACATGGTCAGCGTGGACGGCGACACCTCCACCAACGACATGGTGGCCATCCTGGCCAACGGCATGGCAGGCAACGAGGAGATCACCGCGGAGGGCCCGGACTTCACCGCGTTCATGGAGGCGCTCAACACCGTGACGGTGTGGCTGTGCCGCAAGCTGGCGGGCGACGGCGAAGGCGCCAGCAAGCTTCTGGAGTGCAAGGTGACGGGTGCCGCCACGGAGGCCGCTGCCAAGACGGTGGCCAAGAGCATCATCTGTTCGTCGCTGACCAAGGCGGCCATGTTCGGCGCCGACGCCAACTGGGGCCGCGTCCTCTGCGCCATCGGATACAGCGGGGCGGACGTGGACGTGAATAAGGTCAACGTGGCGTTCCGCTCGCCCAAGGGCACCGTCACCGTGTGCGAAAACGGCGCGGGCGTTTTCTTCTCCGAGGAGGAGGCCAAAACCATTCTGCTGGAAAAGGAGATCGACATTCTGGTGGAGCTGCAAAGCGGCCCGTATGCCGCCACCGCCTGGGGCTGCGACCTCACCTACGACTATGTGAAGATCAACGGCGACTATCGGACATGAGGTGCAGAGAATGACACTCAAGGATATTACCAACGCCCAGCGCGCGGAAGTTCTGACCCAGGCGCTGCCCTACATCAAAAAGTATTACAACAAGATCGTGGTGGTGAAGTACGGCGGCAACGCCATGACCGATGAAAGTCTGAAGGCCCAGGTGATGGAGGACATCGTGCTTTTGTCGCTGGTGGGCGTGAAGGTGGTGCTGGTCCACGGCGGCGGCCCGGACATCACGGAGATGCTGCAAAAGGTGGGCAAGGAGAGCCGTTTCGTGGACGGCCTGCGCGTCACAGACAAGGAGAGCATGGACATCGTTCAGATGGTGCTGGCGGGCAAGGTGAACAAGACGCTGGTCAACTATCTGGAGGTCCGGGGCGGCAAAGCCATGGGCATCTCCGGCATGGACGGGCACATGATCGACGCCTCCATGAAAGACGACCGTCTGGGCTATGTGGGCAAGATCAACGCGGTGAATGTGGAACCCATTGTGGATCTGCTGCAAAGCGGGTACATTCCGGTGGTGTCCACGGTGGGCTGCGACTGGGCGGGCAACGCCTTCAACATCAACGCCGACACCGTGGCGGCCCAGATCGCGGGCGCTCTCAAGGCCGAGTGCCTCATCGCCATGACGGATATCGCAGGCATTCTGCGGGACAAAAACGATATCAACACGCTGATTCCCTCGCTGACAGTATCCCAGGCGGCGCAGCTCTTTAAAGAGGGCGTTATCGAAGGCGGCATGGTCCCCAAGGTGGACTGCTGCGTGGACGCCGTGCTGCGGGGCGTGAAAAAAGTATTTATTATGGACGGCCGGATCCCTCACTCCATTCTGGTGGAAATGCTGACGGACGAAGGAGCCGGTACGATGGTAACAGGAGATGACTATGATGAAAACGAAGGAGCTTGACGCGGCCTATGTGGCCCATACTTACAACCGTTTCCCGGTGGAGATCGTTTCCGGTCACGGCTCACTGGTGACGGACGACGCGGGCAGGGAGTACATCGACATGGGGGCGGGCATCGCCGTCAACATTTTCGGCATGAACGACGAAGCATGGAAAGCGGCGGTGAAGGCGCAGCTGGACAAGTGCCAGCACACCTCCAATCTGTACTACACGGCGCCCTGCGCTCAGCTGGCGGAGCTGCTGTGTCAGAAAACGGGCATGAAAAAGGTGTTTTTCAGCAACTCCGGCGCCGAGGCCAACGAGTGCGCCATCAAGGCGGCCCGCAAGTACGCCCAGGATAAAAAAGGAAAAGAGTACAGTACCGTTGTGACGCTGCTCAACAGCTTTCACGGCCGCACGCTGACCACACTGGCCGCTACCGGCCAGGCGCATTACCACGAGGATTTTACGCCTCTGACCCCCGGTTTTGTCTATGCCGCCGCCAACGATCTGGAGAGCGTCAAAAAGCTGGTGGCGGAGAACAAGGTGGCCGGCATCCTTTTTGAAGCGGTGCAGGGCGAGGGCGGCGTGATCCCGCTGGAGAAGGCCTTTGTGCAGGGGCTTGCGCAGCTGTGCGCCGAAGAGGACATCCTGCTGATGGCCGACGAGGTGCAGATCGGCAACGGCCGCTCCGGCGCGCTGTACGGCTATATGAACTTCGGCGTGCAGCCGGACATCGTGTCCACGGCCAAGGGCCTGGGCGGCGGTCTGCCGCTGGGCGCCACGCTGCTGGGCGAGAAGGTACAAAACGTGTTCGCCCCCGGCGACCACGGGTCCACCTTCGGCGGCAACCCCGTGTGCTGCGCAGGCGCCGTGAACGTGCTGAACCGTCTGGACGACGCGCTTTTGCAGTCGGTCAGGGAAAAGTCCGCCTGGATCGTGGGGGCGCTCTCCGGTGCGCCCGGCGTGGAGGACGTCACCGGCATGGGGCTGATGCTGGGCATCAAGACGGTAAAGCCGGCCGCGGACGTGGTGGCGGCCTGCCGGGAGGGCGGCGTGCTGGTGCTCACCGCCAAGGACAAGGTGCGTCTGCTGCCCGCGCTGAATATTCCCATGGACGTGCTGAAAAAAGCGGTGGCCGTGATCGCCGCGGCCTGCCGGTAAAGAGGCAGAAAAAGAAAGGGCCCGGTGTCAATTTTCCATTGACACCGGGCCCTTTCTCCCATAAAATGACGGATACAGGCTTAAAATAAAAAAATTTATGTTTCAAGGTTTATTTAAGGTCTTGTTGGTACGATAGGCAAAACAAAACCAGGAGGTAAATCCATTATGTTGATCAGCTTAATCCTGGCATGGCTTGCTGCGTTGTGTGCCGTCTTTGCTGCGCTGAAATATATTGCGCGGATCAGCAAAAACCGGAAACTGAACCGCTTTTTTGCCAAATGCCACATTCCCTTCGGCGTGCTTTTGCTGGCGTTCGGCCTGCTGCACGGTATTTTCGCCGGCAACATGTCCACCGCCACTCTGGCCAACTTTACCCCGGCCGCCGTGCTTTTCACCTGGAACTGGGGTACCGCGTGTCTGGTGCTGGCGCTGCTGCTGGCCCTGACGTATGTCTTCCGCAAGCGGCTGAAAAAGCGCTGGATGCCGGCGCACCGCATTCTGACGGTGCTGCTGATCGCCGTGCTGGGCCTGCACCTGCTGAACGTGGGCATCCAGATCTTTGACCGCCTCGGCTCCGGTGAAACCGCCGCCATCACCTCCGTCCAGAGCAGCTCCGGTACGACTTCGTCCTCCGGCACGACTTCGTCCTCCGGCACGACTTCGTCCTCCGGCACGGCTTCGTCCTCCGGTACGGCTTCGTCCTCCGGCACGGCTTCGTCCTCCGGCACGACTTCGTCCTCCGATACGGCTTCGTCCTCCGGCACGGCTTTGTCCTCTGACACGTCCTCTGCTTCCAGCTCCTCCGGGTCGGTCGTTACCTTCTCCGGCGCACAGTTGAAGGACGGCACCTATCAGGGCAGCGCCAACGGCTACAAGGGGACCATTACGGTGTCCGTCACCGTATCCGGCGGGCAGGTCACGGATATTACCGTGGTCAGTGAGAGCGACACGGCCAACTTCTTCAGCGCGGCCAAAAGCGTGCTGACCACCATCATCAGCGGTCAGTCGCTGGAGGTGGACACCGTCACCGGCGCCACCTATTCCTCGGCCGGCCTGATCAATGCCACCTACAACGCGCTGGAAAGCGCCGTGACCTCCGGCACATTGAACGTTACCAGCATCAATCTTTCCTCCGTCGGCCGCAAGTGAGTCCTGCGCGCAAAAGAGCCCCCGGCAAAGCCGGAGGCTCTTTTTTATCGGCGCAATACCGCACAGTGCATATTGCGCCGATGAAGTATAATGGTGTGTATGCAGCCCTTCAGAGCAACAGCAGCAGCTTGCCCACGCCCAGCATGAGAAAGCCCAGCGCCAGAAAAAACAGAACAAGCCCCGCGATGTTGCGCCAGAATTTTTTCGCGCCCAGCTTCTGCAGATCCATAAAGGGATAGGGGTACATCAGATGGGTGTGGCCGATGGGCCTGCCTGTACGGGCCCGAAGGAGAACATAAGTGAGATAGGCGGTGGGTACCAGCAGCCACCAGAAAACCGAGAAAACGGTCAGGCGTGTCTTGTCGGCGAAGAGGCACCATTCCAGAATGGTCAGCCAGGGCACCAGATAGTGGACGCACAGGTTGCCGAAGCCGATCCTGCCGTCCTCAAAGCCCTTGCCGGAGCGTTTGGCGTGGGGGGAGAGGATGAAGTGATAGATGAGATGTGTGACAAAAATGCACAGCATCACGGAAAAGAACAGCTCCGGCACCGTGACGATGCGGGCATAGAGAGTGCCGGGGAAAAAGGTGGCGATCAGCAGCAGCTCATAGAGCAGCACCGCCACATTGCTCTGATTGGTATAGAAAGCAAACATGCCGGCGCGGATACGGCCGGTGGGGATCAGTTGGGAGTGAAACAGCATTCCCACGGTGCCCAGGAGCAGAATCATCGCGCTGAATACGCGAAGAAACATGATCTATCCGTCCTTTCGAAGAGTTTTCAGTCGTGCGATCTCGGCGGCATAGCCCGGCAGCTCGTTGGGGGTTTCCAGCAGAAAGGGAAGCTCCCGCAGTGCCGGATGGTTGATGATGCGCGCAAAGGCATCGATGCCCAGCGCGCCCTCGCCCAGCTTTTCGTGACGGTCCTTGTGGGAACCGGACGGATTTTTGCTGTCGTTGAGATGGATGGCCTTCAGGCGCGGCAGACCGATCACCCGGTCGAACTCGGTCAGAACGCCCTCCAGGTCGCCGGCAATGTCGTAGCCTGCATCGCTGACGTGGCAGGTGTCCAGGCAGACGCCCATCAGCTCTGCGTGTTCCACCCGGTCCAGAATGGCCCGCAGCTCTTCAAAACGGCCGCCCACTTCACTGCCCTTGCCGGACATGGTTTCCAGCAGAACGGTAGTGGTCTGGCCGGGGAGGAGGATCGCGTTGAGGGTGTCGGCGATGAGCGTGATGCCCGCCTCCGTGCCCTGTCCCACATGGCTGCCGGGATGAAAGTTGTAGAGCTGGCCGGGCAGCGCTTCCATGCGCCGCAGGTCGTCGGCAAGGGTCAGACGGGCGAATTCCCGCAACTCCGGCTTGTCCGAGCAGGGGTTGACCGTGTAGGGCGCGTGGGCCAGGAGCGTGCCGAAGTGATGCCCGGCGGCGAAGGCCATCAGCGCCGCGGCGTCGTCGGTGTCAAGCGCTTTGGCCTGACCGCCTCTTGGATTGCGGGTAAAAAACTGAAAGGTGTCGGCGCCCAGAGAAAGGGCGGTCCGGCCCATGGCCAGAAACCCATTGGAAGCCGACAGATGACAGCCGATGGTAAACATAAAACGTATCTCCTTTATAAACGGTACACCGCGCAGCCCCATTTGGGACCGTCGAGAGTGATGACGCCGTAAGTGGGTGCGGTGTACGCCCCCACAGAGCCGGGGTTCATCACATAGAGCGAACCGTCAAAATCCACCAGCGACTGGTGGGTGTGGCCGAAAAGCAGAATATCCGCACCGCACTCTCTGGCTGCGCAGACGGCCGACATGGTGCCGTTCTTGACGCGGCGGGTATGGCCGTGCATCATCAGAATGCGGCGTCCGCCGTATTCCAGCAGCCGTTCGGCGGGCTCGGTGTTGCCCCAGTCGCAGTTACCGGGCACCTGCTCCATGGGAACGGACGGGAACGACCGGTGCAGCGCCTGGGCGTCCGCCCAGCAGTCGCCCAGATGAAAAATGCAGTCGGGTTCCGCCATTTCCACGCACCGTTCCATCTGCTCGACCTTTCCGTGGGAGTCGGAAAGCACCAGAATCCGCATATACGTCGCCCCTTCTTTTTCATATGTTTGCCATTATAGCACGAAAAATGAAACAGCACCATTGGCAATTTGCAAAGTTTGTTGTACGATAGATAGAAACGGGAAAGACGAGGAAAACGAGTATGAGCGAACGCAGGGCAAAATGGAGCAATCTGCTGGTGATGACGGTCTTTGGTACCATGAGTCTTGTGGTAAAACGGATTCCTCTGGCCTCGTCGGAGATAGCGCTGGAACGGGCGGTGATCGGCGCAGCCGTGCTGCTGATCGCCCAGCTGGCAGGAAAGCGGCTGGTGTCGCTGCGGGGGCTGGGAAAGGAGCTGCCGCTGCTTCTGCTCACCGGCGGCGTTATGGGCGTCAACTGGATTCTCCTTTTTGAAGCGTACCGCTACACCTCCGTGTCGATGGCCACGCTGGCCTACTACTTTGCCCCGGTACTGATCACCGTCGGCTGCGCCGTCTGGTTTGGAGAAAAGCTCAGCGCCCGGCAGATCCTCTGCTTTGTGTGCGCCACGGCGGGCCTTGTACTGATGCTGGATCCCCGGCATTTTTCCGCCGATGCAGGTTCCGCCCGGGGCATTTTGCTGGCGCTGGGCTCGGCGGTGTGTTATGCGGCGGTGGTGCTGATGAACAAAAGGATCCGCACGGTGACTGGCATGGACCGCACGCTGATCCAGCTGGCGGCGGCCGCGGCAGTGCTTTTGCCCTATGTGCTCTTGACCGGCGGCATCCGCGCCTTTTCCATGAACGGCGCGGGCTGGGTCAGCCTGCTGATTCTGGGCGCCTTTTATACCGGCCTTTGCTATGTGGTGTATTTCTCCACACTGGTGGCTCTGCCGGGCCAGACGGTGGCGCTTCTGGGCTATGCCGATCCTCTGACGGCGGTGCTGTGTTCCCTGCTGATCCTGGGAGAGGGCATCAGCGCCGTGCAGGCGGTGGGCGGCGCCATGGTGATCGGTTTCACTCTGCTCAACGAACGCTTCAGTGTACCCAAGGCATAAAAAAAGGAACCCCGTACGGGGTTCCTTTTTTATGGAGAAAAGTGTTTACCACTCCAGGTTGTTTTCGTTTTCCTTGCTGAACACATGGGCCACGTTGCCGCCGAAGGTCAGATTGACCTCGCTGCCCATGGGGAAGTGTGCGGCGTCGCCGTTGGTGGGGACGATCACGATCACGTCCTTGCCCTCGGCAGTGATGTGCAGATGTACGGAGGAGCCCATCATCTCGGACACGTCCACCTTGCCCTTGATCCCGTCGGCGCAGAGCATCAGGTGATCGGGGCGAACGCCCAGCGTCACGTCCTGCGGCGCCACGTCCTTGGCAGTCAGGCGCACCTGCTTCTCGTCGGAAAGCTCCACGCGCTGTGCGCCCAGCTCCACGAAGTAGCGGCCATCCTCCCTGAGCAATTTGGCGTCGAAGAAGTTCATCTGCGGTGTGCCGATGAAGCCGGCCACGAACAGGTTGGCCGGATGGTCAAAGACCTCCTGCGGTGTGCCGATCTGCTGGATGACGCCGTCCTTCATGATGACGATGCGGTCGCCCAGTGTCATGGCCTCGGTTTGGTCGTGGGTCACATAGATAAACGTGGTGTCGATGCGGGAGCGCAGCTTGATGATCTCCGCGCGCATCTGGTTGCGCAGCTTGGCGTCCAGGTTGGACAGAGGTTCATCCATCAAAAAGACGGAGGGATCGCGGACGATAGCGCGGCCGATGGCCACACGCTGCCGCTGGCCGCCGGACAGAGCCTTAGGCTTGCGGTCCAGATACTGGGTGATGTCCAGGATCTCGGCTGCTTCGCGCACCTTCTTGTCGATGACGTCTTTGGGTGTCTTTTTCAGTTTCAGGGAGAAGGCCATGTTTTCATACACGGTCATATGGGGATACAGAGCATAGTTCTGGAAGACCATGGCGATATCGCGGTCCTTGGGTTCCACATCATTGACCAGTCTGTCGCCGATGTAGAGTTCGCCGCCGGAAATATCCTCCAGGCCGGCGATCATACGGAGAGTCGTGGATTTGCCGCAGCCGGAGGGCCCTACCAGCACGATAAATTCCTTATCGGCGATCTCCAGGCTGAAATCCTGCACAGCCAGCACACCTTCGTCGGTGATTTGCAGGTTATGCTTCTTTTCGACAGGTTCCTCACCCTTTTTGTGCTTTTTCTTTTCGTCGCTGCTGTAGGGATAGACTTTCTTCAGGTTTTTCAGAATCACCTTTGCCATGTAAACGACTGCGGCTGTTCTGCCTTCGCAAAAAACAGCCTCGCGGCCGACCTTTTGAGCCGGTGCCGCTTTACGGCAGGTCTCCACACTGCCGCACCGCCAGTCAAGCGGATGTAAATCCTCCTTTTTTGACCGCGGCAGACTATTAGGTGGAGTAGCAAGCCGCGGCCGAAATAAAATTGTATAAAAAATTTTATACGCATTTACTATAACATAGGCATATCGCCAAAAGCAAGAGAGAAATATAAAAAAGACAAAACACAAACCGCGCCCTGCCGTTTGCAGCAGGGCGCGGTCGGATCAAAGGAAAATTTCAGGGCCGATCAGTCCGCCATCAGCTTTTCCAGCGCGGACAGGCGCAGGCAGGTGCAGAACACCGCCACCGCTTCTTTCAGCTCCTCCACCGGGGGCAGGGAGGGAGCGATACGGATGTTGGAGTCGTTGGGGTCGATGCCGTAGGGGAAGGTGGCGCCGGCGCCGGTCATCACCACGCCTGCTTCCCTGCACAGGGCCAGCGTCCGCTTGGCGGTGCCGGGCATGGCGTCGAGCGAAACGAAGTAGCCGCCTTTGGGATGTTTCCAGTCGGCGATGCCCAGCGGCGCGATCTCCTGATCCAGCGCGTCCAGCACGGTTTTGAACTTGGGCCCCAGAATGGCGGCGTGCCGCTTCATCAGCTCCAGTGTGTGGGCCTTGTCCTTGAGATAGCGGACATGACGCAGCTGGTTGATCTTGTCGTAGCCGATGGTCTGAATGTTGGTGAGTTTGGAGAGATACTCGATGTTGGCCTTGCTGGAGGCCATTACGGACACACCCGCGCCGGGGAAGGTGACCTTGGAGGTGGAGGCAAATTCATAGACCATATCGGTGTTGCCGCACGCCTCGCACAGGGCGAGAATGTCGGGGAAGGGCACATAGTCGCCGTCGAACTCGTGGATAATATAGGCATTGTCCCACATCAGCATGAAATCGGGCGCGGCGGGCTTCATGGACGCCAGACGCCGGATGGTTTCTTCCGAGTAGATGATCCCTTCGGGGTTGGAGTATTTGGGTACGTTCCACATACCCTTGACGGCCGGGTCCTCAATCAGTTTTTCTACCAGATCCATATCGGGACCTTCGGCGGTCATGGGGACGGTGATGAGCGTCATGCCCATGGATTCGGTGACCTTGAAATGGCGGTCGTAACCGGGTGCGGGACACAGCCATTTCACCTCGTCCAGCTTGCCCCAGGGGGTTTCACTGTGGAGCAGACCGTTGGTGTAAGCCTTGGCGATGGCGTCGTACATCAGCTGCAGGCTGGCGTTGCCGCCCACGAAGCACTGTTCGGGCCTGCAGCCCAGGATGTCGGCAAAGAGGGCCTTGGCGGCGGGCAGACCGGCCACCTCACCGTAGTTGCGGGTTTCGATGCCGTCGCATACAAAATCCTCAGGCTTGACGAGGATACTGAACATATCGGTCACCATGTCCAGCTGCGCTTTGCTGGGCTTGCCGCGCGCCATATTCAGCTTCAGATCCCTGGCCTTGAGGGCGTGATAGGTGGCTTGCACAGCGGTATATTCCTGCTGCAGCTCCGCACGGGACATTTGGGCATACGGTTTCATATTTCTGACAGTCCTTTCCTGTTAAATAACCTGATTTTTCTACAAATTCTATATTTAAAGATTAACACACTGCCGGAAGGAACACAAGTTAATTTTCTTCCTCCAGCCGGTAGAGATCGGTGCGCCGCGCCGAAAGCAGCGGCAGCTGCCGCCGGACGGAATCGATGCGTCCCATGTCCAGCTCGGTGACGGCAATCTCCTCATCCGCGCCGCACTGATGCAGCACGGTGCCCCAGGGGTCGCAGACGATGGAGTGGCCGTAGGCCGTGTAGGACGCCGCGGTGTCCCGGGCGGGGGAAGTGCCCGCGGTGAAGAGCTGATTGTCCACCGCCCGCTGGCGGAAGAGCAGCTCCCAGTGGGCGGGGCCGGTGGTCATGTTGAAAGCGGCGGGGACGAACAGCACCTTCGCGCCCCGCAGGGCCATCAGCCGGGCCAGTTCCTCAAACCGGAAGTCAAAGCAGATGCAAAGCCCCATGGGGCCGAATTCGGTGTCAAAGACGGTGACCTCCCCACCCGGCGAGAGCGTGTCGGATTCGAAAAACCGCTGCCCGCCCGCCACATCGATGTCAAAGAGGTGTACCTTCCGGTGCCGGGCGATCTGACGCCCCTGCCGGTCATAGACATAGGAGGTATTGTAGAGTTTTCCACCGGTTTTTTCCGGCAGGGAGCCGCCGATGAGATAGATGCCAAGCTCGGCCGCCAGTGCGGAGAGCGCCCGCTGGGCAGGCCCGCCCTCCGGTTCGCTGTAGGCGTCAAAGCAGCTGTTGTCGTATGGGCAGCAGAACATTTCCGGCAGGACGCCGATGTCCGCGTTCTGCGCCGCCGCCTGACGCAGCAGCTCACCTGCGCGGTGAAGGTTGGCCTCCCTGTCGGCGGAAACCGCCATCTGTATCTGAGCGATTTTCATGCAAGCGCCTCCTTTAAAATTCCCGCAGCACCAGATCGGTTTCCCCGGGGTTGAGCCCGATCTCCAGCCGCAGGACCTTGGGGTGCCGGGCGTATTCCCGGCGGATCATATCCCGCAGGGCGGTGCCCCGGCTGAAGCCGTGGATGACCCGGATGCGGTAGGTGCCGCCCCCGGCGCGGCGCAGCGCCGCGTCCACGGCGGCACGGGCCTGGCAGACGTTCATGCCGTGGAGATCCAGTTCCCGGATGCCGCTGTCCATGATGATCATCCTCCTGTGCTGCGTTTCTATGGAGCCATTGTATCGGGAAACCGTTGAAGATGCAATCCCTTTTGTGGTATACTGGACCAAAAAACAGGGGCCGTTCCGTTTTCCCGGGCGGCACACGGAAAGGAAGAAATACGATGAAACTGCTGGTAGCCTCCGATCTCCACGGCAGCGCACCGAGCTGTGAGGCGGTTTTAAACGCATTTGCCCGTGAACAGGCGGACGTTCTGGTGCTGCTGGGGGATCTTTTGTACCACGGGCCCCGGAATCCGCTGCCGGAGGGCTACGATCCCAAACGCTGCTATGAAAGGCTCAACGCCTTTTCCGGGCGCGTTCTCTGCGTCCGGGGCAATTGTGACGCCGCCATCGACGCGGCAGTACTGGATTTTCCCCTCTCGGCGGAATCGCTGCTGTTTCAGCTGGGCGGACGCACGGTGTTTGCCACCCACGGCGATCTTTGGAACGAGGAGCATCCGCCACGACTGCTGCCGGGCGACATTCTGCTCACCGGCCATTTCCACATCAGCGCCTGCACAGAGCATCCGTCTTTCGTGTATATGAATCCCGGCTCACCGGCTCTGCCCAAGGACGAAGGACACCGGGGCTATCTTCTTTTGACAGAGGAAGAGGCGGTGTGGAAGGAGCTCTCCGGCACGGTGTACCGGCGGTACCGGCTGGGGTAAAGAGAAAAAGGAAAAAATTCTTTATTCTTCACAAATTGTTCAAATTATTTGCATATTCTGTTCATGATTCTGCGGTTTACTATACTTGCAAGCAGGAAGCAAGTTTTTTCTTTTTCATTTTCACTTTTTCTCTCTCTCTCTCCCTAAAAGAACAGGAGGCACGGCTGGTCATGAGCCGCGCCTCCTGTTTTTTTTACCGCGTTTTGAGCAGGCGGATGCGCTCCTTGTAGTCCGGCAGATACCGCGCCACGCAGGCGTAGAACCGGGGACTGTGATCCTTGTGGAGGATGTGGGCCAGCTCATGCACCACAACATAGTCGATGGCCTCCGGCGGATAGCGCATGAGAAAAAGAGAAAAGCAAAGGCTGTTTTTCCCGCTGCAGCTGCCAAACCGGGTGCGGGCAGAGGTGATCTTCAGACCCGCGGGCGTCACGCCCATGTGCTCCGACCAGTAGGCCACCCGCTCCGGCAGGCGGGCGCGGGCCTCGGCCCGCAGCCGGGCGATCTCTTCTTCTGTGGGCTGACAGACGGGACGGCGGCGCGCCATGTGTGTTTCGATCCACTGCTCGTGAGAAGCCACAAAGCGGTCGATGTCGGTCCGGGGCATCTGCAGCGGGGCCCGCACCAGGACGGCGCCCTCCGGGGTGATCTCCAGCGATACGGTGCGCCGACGGGAGCGTTTAAGGAGATAGGGGGTCATGCCTCCTCCCCCAGATAAACGAACCTCGGCCCCTCATAGCCGTCCCGACAGACGGTTTCGTTCCACATGGAGGCGGGGCGCACCCAGATGCCATGCTCTCCGTAAAGGGCCTGATAGACCACCATTTCCTCCAGCGTTTCGGAGTGGCGGGCGGTGTAAAGGACCCGGTATTCGTTGCCCTTGAAGTGACGGTAACGGCCGGGACGAATGTTTTCCATAGAGCTTCCTCTTTCCTGACAGATTGAATGAGATGATTATACAACGAATGGGCAAAGAAACATAGTCACGGAAAAAGTTTTGTGGTAAAATCGGAAAAAAGGGGGGATGGCCGTGAAAACCGTCTGTCAGCGGCTGCACAGGGGCGACGATCTGCTGGCGTCCATCGAAGCCATTGCCAGAGAGCATCATCTCAAGGCGGCGGTGGTGCTTTCGGCGGCGGGCTGCGTGTCCCGTGCCAGGGTGCGGGACGCCGGCGGCGTCAACTGCCGCGACATCGGCGAGGCTTGCGAGATCGTTTCGCTCACGGGCACTGTCAGCGAGGCGCGCATCCATCTGCATATCGCCCTTTCACGGGAGGATCTGACCACGCTGGGTGGCCATCTCATGCCCGGCTGCATCATCAATACCACCTGCGAGCTGGTGCTGCTGGAGCTGCCGGACTGGCGGTTCGGCAAGGTGCAGGACCCTCAAACGGGATATGACGAGATCGAATTTCAGGCATGGAACGGGGGAGAGGAACGATGATCAACAGCACGCTGTGCTATGTGGAAAACCCGGCGGGGGACTATCTGATGCTCCACCGGGTGAAAAAGAAAAACGACCTGAACCACGACAAATGGATCGGCGTGGGCGGCAAGTTTGAGGACGGGGAAAGCCCCGAGGACTGCGCCCTGCGCGAAACGAAGGAGGAAACCGGCCTGACGCTGACAGACTGGCGTTACCGGGGCATCGTCACCTTTGTTTCCGACCGGTACGAAACGGAGTATATGCACCTGTTCACCGCCGCCGGCTATACGGGCGAGCTGACCGAGTGCGACGAGGGGTGTCTGGAGTGGGTCAGTCAGGAGAAGATCGCCGCCCTGCCCCAGTGGGAGGGCGACAGGATCTTTTTGCGGCTTCTGCGGGAAAACGGTCCCTTCTTTTCCCTGAAGCTGACGTATGAAGGCGACCGTCTGACCGGCGCCGTTCTCAACGGAAAGGAGATGGAGGAATGAAGCTGCTCATCAGCACCTGCCTGCTGGGCACACCCTGCCGCTACGACGGACAAAGCAAGCCCCTGCCGGAGATAGAGCGGCTGCTGCAGCGCCACACGCTGATCCCTGTCTGCCCGGAGATCCTGGGCGGGCTTCCCACGCCGCGTCCTCCGGCGGAGCGCCGGGGCGCCCGGGTGGTGACGGAAGCGGACGGCGACGTGACCGATGCCTATGTCCGGGGCGCGGCGGAGGCGGTGCGTCTGGCGCGGCTGCTCGGCTGCGACGGCGCCCTTTTAAAAGA
>Ga0160425_1000753_pt1 | contig 37811 bp, 33 predicted proteins | sample BioMet8_FD_108193 | JGI IMG/M metagenome (GOLD analysis project Ga0160425, IMG submission 108193) | Microbial communities from bioreactor (seeded with sewage sludge) at Lawrence Berkeley National Lab, California, USA - Biofuel... | ecosystem: Engineered > Bioreactor > Anaerobic > Unclassified ...
CTCCTCGCCAAGCCGATCAGGCTTCCCGCCCTAATAAACGAAAAGGATGGCTGCCGGCCGGCAGCCATCCTCTAGTCCCAAAGGCTTTTTCTTAATGTGTCCTTGACATGGGGTCCACATTATCAAGCTGACCAGATGCCGTTTTTTTATGCCTTTAGAATTTGAAATCGAGATGACGATCGGCCTTAAAGACGGCAAGGAACCCCTTCCGTTTTTTCATGATCATGAAGAAGGCATAGCCTAAAGAAACCGCGATGAGTTCGCCTACTCCGACATAAGCGACATTGATCCAGAAAGGAAGTTCTTGGATGAAATAGAGCTCCGCCCCGACCACGAAAGCGTTCGCCACGACCGGGTAGATCACCCCAATGAGCAAACACGGAGACGCATAGGCGACGAGTAAGGACGAAATCAAAGTGGCGCTGGTGCCAAAGACGATGTCGGGCCAACCTAGGGGCGAAGTGAGATTGCTGAGGAGACACCCTAGTGTCAAACCGATCCAATAATCCCGCCGGAAGAAGCAAAGTAAGATCATCGCCTCAGCGATTCGGATTTGAATTTGCCCGAAAGCAATCGGGGTTGAAAGGTACGTAATAACAAAATAAATCGCCGCAATGGTAGCATTGCTGACGATTTTGTAGACAACATTATCGGACATAAAGAGTCCTCCTGATTTTTTAAAGCTGGGTTCCGAGGAAACAGCTTAGCGGGCATTAGTATAGCAACTTCATCAATAAAAGGACATCCAAGAATCAGGGATCGAGCGTCCTTCTTCGGTCGCTTTGATCACTTCGGCGATCATCGGGGCGAGCGAAATCACATTCACGCCCTTGCTATTTTGCTCGATCGAATTGGTGACGACGATATCCTTCAGATTCGCGCTTTCAAGATTCTTCACGCAGTCGCCCGAGAAGATCGCATGGGTGCCGGCGAGCATGACTTGCTTGGCCCCGCGAGCTCTTAAGGCTTCGGCGCAGTTAAGCGCGGTTCCGCCAGTATCGATGATGTCATCGAGAATGATGCAAGTTTTATTCTTCACATCGCCGACCACCGAAACGACTTCGGCCACGTTCGGAGCGGGCCGGCGTTTATCGATGATGGCGAGGCCAGAGTTCGGGAGTTCGGTCGCGAGGTCGCGGGCCCGATGAATCGAACCATGATCAGGCGAAACCACGACCACATCTTCCGTGTTGATCTTAAGAGCGTCGAGTTTCTTCCGGTAGTAATCCCCAAAAAGCGGAACGACCGAAATATCATCAACTGGGCAAGAGAAGAAGCCTTGAATCTGCTGAGTATGCAGGTCGACCGTGATCACCCGGTTCACTCCGACCGTATCAATCATGTCGGCGACCAAACGAGCGGTAATCGGTTCGCCGGCGCGGGCAATCCGATCCTGACGAGAAAATCCAAAATAAGGAACGACCAAATTGATTTCTTTGGCTTTAGCGTTCCGTAAAGCATCGACGAAGATCAGGGTTTCCAGTAAACGCTCCGCCCCGGGATTGCAAGTCGACTGAATCACATAGCAGGTTTTGCCTCGGACCGATTCGGTCGCCCGGGCCAAGAATTCCCCATCCGCGAAATGGTTGACTTCGCTTTTGCCTAAAGGAAGATGCAAAAGATTGGCCACTTCTTGGGCCAATTTAGGGGAACTCGTCAGCTTAAAGAGCACGATGCTGTCTTTCATATTAGATTAATTTTATCACCAATAGGCGACCGACATGAGAACCATATTCTTGTTGACTTGATTCTCGGCAACTGGGGTCAGCTTCGTGATATCGTGACCTTTGCGTTTCAACAAAGCTAAGCACTCTTGGCCGTGAAACCAATAACGAAGGCCGCCATCTTCAAGCCGGTTCCCTTCCTTCATCGGTTGGACTTTGAGGGGCAAATAGAACATCTGAGATCCCCGCAACATGAAGTTTTGCGGTTCCCAGTCGAGCGAAATCTTTGAGAAGCGGCAAAAACGATAAAGGCTAAATAACGCCCGGAAATAGTCTTCGGGAAGCGGCTTCTCCGCCAGCATCTCCAGGACATCCTTCTCTGGGAAATAATCGAAAGCGATGATTTTATTATCGTCATCGTGATAGGCGACCTTAGCCATATTGATCCCGGCGTGCTTCAGGGTCTTATAATCCGCTAAAGCCTGGTCGTAGCCGCTGAGATAAACACGAACCAAATAAGTGACGCCCGAATAGGCAGCGATATAAGAAATATGATCCGGGTGCGAAGCCTGGATGTGATCGATCACAAATTTTTTATTTTTGATGACGATGGTTTCCATGGTGGGTCTATTATACCAAAAGCGGTCAGAATAATTAAATCGACGATTATTTGGAGCCTTGAGAGGCTTTCAAAATCTCGGCGAGGCCACCTTGCGCGGTCTCTTTATACGCTTTTTTAAGGGAGTCGCCAGTCAGTTTCATCGCATCGACAACATTATCGAAACTGACTTTGTTTTGGCGGATCGGAGCCACGTACTTGGCGTAGAGATAAGCGGTATAGGCGCGAATCGCCCCAATTCCGTTCCGTTCAATGCAAGGGATGATGACATAGCCATCGACCGGGTCGCAGCTGAGCCCGAGGAAATGTTCCATCGCGATTTCGGCGGCGTATTCTTGTTGATGCAACGATAAGCCATCGAGATAGCAAAGGGCAGCCGCCGCCATCGAGGAAGCGGTTCCGATTTCGGCTTGGCAGCCACCGATCGATCCGGCAATCGAAGCGTTTTGTTTCACAAGATTGCCAAAGATACCGGCCACATAAAGGGCGTCGCGGCACCGTTCAATCGAAACCCCTTTTTCGTGATGAAGATAATAAAGGACGCTCGGGAGAACGCCCGAGGATCCGCAGGTCGGGGCGGTCACCACCGCTTCTCCGCAGGCTGAGCCTTCGCTCACCGCGTAGGCGTAGCTCGAGATCAGCATCGTGCGTTTCGCTTCTTCATCCGTGATCGAAGTAGCGACCCCGTGCATCGCTTTTGCGCTCCGAGAGACTTGAAGTTTGGGGTTACGGTTCGCTGGAATCGGTCCTTCTTCCGATAAGCCCCGTTCCACCGCAATGAACATTTCTTTCACCGCGGTTAGCAGGTAATCGTCAATGCTCGGGTCTTCAAAGTCGAGGCAGAAAGCTTTGAGGTCGGCGATGTGCTCCTTCGCCATATAGTCTTTAATCTCTTCAAGGTTATGGAACGGATAAACATCTTTTTCGTTCACCGATTTGTCATCATGGGAAAGGAGTTCACCACCCCCTAAGGAAATATAGGTGGCTTCTTTGATGGACTTTCCGCCCTTCATCGCTTCAAACTTCATGGTGAGAGGATGCGGTTTCTTTGTGAGGGTGTCGAAGACCATCTGAACCGGCAAGGGTTTAAACGCTTCATCGACCGCGAACTCGCTATGGTGACCTTGACCCGTTAAGGCAAGGGAACCATAGAACGTTGCACGAATCGCATTCACTCCGGCGGGGAGTTTGTGACTAAAAGCTTGCGCGGCATTAAAAGGAGCAATCGTATGCGAAGATGAAGGACCGGGACCAATCCGATAAAGTTTGCTCAAAGATTTCATGGTTCTATCTTAGGCCAAAAAAGCGAAAGAGAATAGATGAGGGCTTGCTTCTTCTCTTTTCCTATGGAAAAGAAACGTTCCAAAAGTTATCATAAGGAACGTTATGTCGACCTTCATATTGCTCTCAGCCATCCCTGGCGCCGGAAAATCCACTTGGGCGAAACTCTATCAAAAGGAGCATCCCAATACCCACATCGTCTCGAGCGACGATGTCCGGAAAGCCGTGACCGGGAACCAGCAAAACTTTTCGCAAGAGCCTTTGGTTTGGCAAACTTTCCTCGACACCATCAACCGCTACGCTGAAGCCGAACCCAACTGCACCGTGATCGCCGATTCCACTAACCTTAATAATAAGTATCGGATCTACTACCATGATATGACCCCGAAGTTCACCCACCACATCTTGGTGGTGTTTGATATCCCCTATGAGATTGCCTTAAAGCAGAATCAGCTCCGTCCGAAAGAGAAGATCGTCCCTCTCGCGGCGATGGAACGGCTCCACAACGAATTCGAACCGCCGACTGAGAACGTGATTCGCCTCTACGACGAGTATCACATCATCGGTCCCAACTTCGTGAGCCCGAAAATCGCGGAAGCCAAATAAAAAATCGCCCTCCATTCCGGAAGGCGATTTTTAGTTCAGTGGAATTAGGCCGCTTTTTTCGGAGCGGGTTTCTTATCGCCAATCAAGTTCGAGATGAGAAGCACGACCGCGCCAATCACAAGGAGCGAGCCGACGATGTAACCCATGACGACATAATCAAGTCCGGCATAAGCCCGGTTGGTGCCTTGGAGCGAATTGTAGTAAGACGCGCTGCTGGTCTTCCGGTAAACGTATTCAAAGGACGAGGAGCCAAAGAAGAGACCGCTCACGACGATCATGCCGATATCCGCAAGAAGATGCGGAAGCTTGGTCTGAGCGCCTTTCTTATAGTTCTTGAAGAAGACGATCGCAGCGAATAGGGAGAGTAAGAAGGCCGCCAAGGTGATCAGGACGTAGGTGAGAAGTTCGGCCCGGATGACGCCGACGTTGGTCGAAGCGCCTAAGGTGATGAGATAAGTGATGCCCAAGGTTAATCCAAGGGAGAAGAGGATGATCGCAAAGGTCGCGGTCAAGACGGTCAAAATGATATTGGAATCGGCATCTTCAAGCATCTTCATCATCGGGACGTTCGAAGCGATGAGCGCGGCGATGAGCAGGATGGTCGAAACGACAATCCACCAAGCGATCTGATCCTTGCCGATCAAGCGATAGAGCAAAACCGAGTTGAGGAAGAAGAACACGCAGAAGACGTAACCGATTGCGACGTAGCAAAGGAAGGAAGCTCTCACAATCTTGTCGTCGTTTTCATGGCGGATTGATTTAAGCGAAAGAGCAAAACCTAAAGCGGCGATCAGCATGACCGCTAAACCAAGAACCCCAAATTGAAGCGGGAAGTTGTAGCCGGTGTTGCCGATGAAGTTATTGGCTTGCGAAGAGCCTGACGGAACGAAGAAATCGGGGCAAACAAAGAACGAGAAATAAAAACCAAGGCAGCCAAATGCGACAAAGATCAAGGCGAACACCACAGCGTTGATCATTCGGATTGACGATGAATACTTCATGTTTTGAACCTCTTTTGGTGATCCGCAACACTCTTCAAAATGAATGAGGGAAGCAGCAAGTAATAATTAAAGTCTATCTTGTAGAGATAGTCAAATGAGAATTTCAGGCGTTTTGGAGCAAACTGACGGCCACTTTTATGCCATCCAAGGCGCTCGACATGATCCCGCCAGCGTAGGAAGCACCCTCTCCAGCCGGATAGATTCCGCGAATGTTGCACTGGCAATCATCGCCCCGCGGAATCCGAACGGGTGAGGAACTCCGAGTCTCGACTCCGGTGAGAACGGCTTCATTCTCCAAAAAGAAGGTTTGGCTTGCTCCGAGAATCGGCAAAGCTTCTTTGAGCGAAGCGGCGATATAGTCCGGCAAGATTTTATTGAGGTCTTGGAGATAGACGCCCGGCTGATAACTCGGCTTCACTTTTCCGAAGAAAAATGGCTCCTTCCCCTTCACGAAGTCTCCGACCATTTCAGCGGGGGCGTGGTATGGGTTTTCGATATTGAAGGCCCGTTTTTCAAGTTGCTCTTGATAAGCGAATCCATCGAGCGGATTCCCATGGAAATAATCCTCGACTTTGACGTTAACGAGCAAGGCGGAATTTCCATTAATGCCATCGCGAGCGTTATAGGACATCCCGTTGGTGACCACTGCATTTTCGAGCGAAGAAGAATTGACCACCACTCCGCCCGGGCACATGCAGAAAGAATAGACGGCGCGACCGGAAGGCAAATGAACCACACACTTGTAGGTAGCGGGCGGTAGCTTCTTATTCAAATACGCGGCGTGATATTGGCTTCGGTTAATTTCTTTTTGGAGATGTTCAATCCGAACACCCATTGAAAAATCTTTGGGCTCCATCTTCACTTTGGAGGCATAGAGCATGCTCATGGTGTCGCGGGCGGAATGGCCTAAAGCCAAAACGAGGTTTCGAGTCTTGAGATTCACCGGGTCTCCCTCGGGGTCTTCATAAGTGAGGCTGGAGAGTTTGCCCATCTTGCTTTGAATGCCGGAGAGTTTGGATTCGAAATAGATGTCGCCGCCTAAACTGAGGATCTCTTCGCGGAAGCTCCGAACGATCTTTTGGAGGTAATCGCTTCCGATATGGGGCAAGGCATCGGTCAAGATGTCTTCTTTGGCGCCATGGGCAACGAATTCTTTAAGAACAAAATCGATCCGGGAATCCCGAACCCCGGTATTGAGTTTGCCATCGCTAAAGGTTCCGGCTCCCCCTTCGCCATAGCACATATTGCTGTCGGGATTAAAGACCCCTTGTTTTTGAAGGGCATCGACATCTTCGGCGCGCTGCTCCACTGCTTTGCCGCGTTCTAACACGATCGGTCTCGCCCCCGCCCGCGCCAAAATCAAGGCGGCGAACATACCAGCCGGGCCAAAACCAGCCACGACCGGACGATCTTTTAGTTTCGAGTTGGGAATCTTCAGAGGCTCGGGCTCTTCATAGAAAGCGATGTTGCGACCCCGGACGAACAAGGTCGTCTCAACCAAAATCGAATAAACGAAGAGAACCCGATCTTTTCGGGCATCGATCGACTTCTTTAAAATCTTCCAGCTGAACTGGGTCGGCGGAATCCGTAACTCTTTAGCGAGAGTAACGCTGAGGCTCTTTTCTTCATCGTCGAGCCCGAGAGTGATATTGGTTACAACGTATCTCATAACCCTTTGACCGCGAGCAAAGACGAAATGAGGCACCAGGTGAGGTTATAACCTCCACATAGGCCATCAATATCGAGAACCTCTCCCACAAAATAAACATTCTTTTCGAGCTGGGACATCATCGTGCCGTCTATATCATTAAGATCAACTCCGCCGGCCGTAACCTGGGAGGAGGCAAAATCGTAGGCATGATCAAAATGGAACTCGAGACCTTTCATCGCTTTGGCAATCTTGAAAAGATCTGATTTTCCTAAAGGTTTCGCTAAAGAAACGCCCGCCGCTTTAAGAACATAATCCCGGAGCGGGGCTTGTAAATATGCATCCAAGAAGAATTTCGGATTGAGCGAAGAGGCATCGACCAAGGATTGGGTGAGATCGGTGAGATGGATCGCCGGGAAGAGATCGAGCCAAAGGCTGACTTCGGGGGTGCCGACCAACCGGCAGATAAAAGATTCGCAATTGAAAATGACAATGCCGGAAAGACCATCGTCTTTGAAGAGAACTTCCCCTTCTTCTTCATGGACGAGCCGCCCATTGGCGGTCACGGTCACTTTGGCTTCATGGCGTAAGCCCAACAACGATTTCGTTTTTTCTTTGGTTGCAATCGGACAAAGCGAAGGTTTCAAAGGAATCACGTTATAGCCATGGCGGAAGAAGGTGGTGAACAGGGAACCATCGCTTCCTAAGTTCGGAGTCGACATCCCCCCGGTTGCGAAGATCAAAACATCGGCTTTGAAGGTCTCGTTTCCGCAAAGAAGCGTCCACGGGGTCCCTCCTTCGTAATCGAGAACTTTGATTTTGAGGCGAAAGATAACCCCTAAAGACGTCGCCACGTCATAGAGGAATTTCACGTAGGCATTAGCGTTCATCGTCGCGGGATAGACATAGACCCCGTCGCTCACAAGCTGAACTCCGAGAGAACCAAGCGCTTCTTTGAGGGCGGAATACGGGTACTCTTTGAGCAACGGTTCCATGTAGAGCGGATAATTAAAATCTTCGGGACCAGTTGAAAGATTTAGCAAATTGCAGCGCCCGTTTCCCGTCGCAGCGAGCTTGCGGCCGACCTTCTCATTTTTATCGAAAACTTCGATCTGATAATCGGGATGTTTTTTCTTGAGGAAGATTGCGGTATATAACCCGGCGCTGCTAGCGCCAATAATGGCTACATTCATGCTTTAAGTCTAAGCCAAAGGCTTAAGTTGGGGAATAAAAAAGAGAGCCGGGTTATCATTCCCGGCTCTCCAATGCTTCTTTTATTTGATCAAATACTGCTCTAATTCCCAAGGGGTAACGAGAGTTCTGAACTTGTCCCATTCGATCTCTTTGGCTTCGATGTATTTGCCAAAGGTGTGATCGCCTAAGACATCAAGAATGAGGGGGTCGGCCTTCATTTCCTTGATCGCGTCTTTCAGGTTTTCCGGAAGGTTCGGAATCCCTTGGGCTTCCCGTTGCTCACGGGTGAGCGCGAAGATGTTGTCATAAACCGGCGGGATCGTGGCATCGTCTTTGCACTTCATGATTCCATCGAGACCAGCGCCAAGAATGACAGCGAGGGCCAAATATGGATTGGCAGTTCCATCGACGTGGCGGAGTTCAGTCCGGGTGGCCTTGCCACGGGCGGCCGGAATCCGAATCATCGACGAACGGTTGGCATCGCTCCAGCAAACGTAGCACGGGGCTTCATAACCCGGGATGATTCGCTTATAGGAGTTCACGGTCGGATTGGTCAACGCAGCCATGCCCCGCGCGTGTTTGATGATTCCGGTGATCCATTTACGGCAGATAAGCGACAAACTCATATTGTCTTTTTCGTCGAAGAAGATATCGTTTCCCTCTTTGTCTTCGAGCGAACAGTTGGTGTGCATGCCCGAACCATTGATGCCCGCGATCGGTTTTGGCATGAAAGTGGCGAGATAGCCGTGCTTTCTAGCGATGAACTTCACGACTTGTTTGAAGGTCTGAACGTTATCGCAAGCCTGAACGACATTCGCGAAACGGAAGTTGATTTCTTCCTGGCCCGGAGCAACCTCGTGGTGGGCGGTTTGAATAACGAAGCCCAGCTTTTCGAGTTCAAGGGCAATATCGCGGCGGACATATTCCGCTCCATCGATCGGGGCGAGGTCAAAGTAGGAGCCGGTATCGGCAACCTCCATTGTCGGCAGACCTTTTTCGTCCAGCTTGAATAAGAAGAATTCCGGTTCAAAGCCGACATCGAGCGCACTGAAGCCCATATCGTTCATCCGTTTGACCATTTTCTTCAAGATGAAACGGGGGTCGCCCACGAAAGGTTTTCCATAAGGAGTATAGACGTCACAAATCAGACGGGCGACTTTGCCATAGGCGCTATCCTCGAAATCGAGAATGAGCCAAGTCGAGATATCCGGATGGAGATACATATCGGCTTCCTTGATTCGGACAAAGCCTTCGATCGAGGAACCGTCAAACATGATTTTGTTGTCGAGCGCGTCCTCAAGCTGCGAGACCGAAATCTCAACGGCCTTGATCGTGCCAAGGATGTCGGTGAACTGCAAACGGACGTACTTAACGTTGTTGTCTTTCGCCATCTGCAGAATGTCTTTTCTGGTGTATTTTTCCATAAAAGTCCTCCTTTGGACCTTAAGAACGGAAAAATTATGTCTCTTTTCGCCTTTCAATCAAGATTTATTTTCTTTTGAAGTTGTGAAACTAGATTTTATCGAATCTTTTTTACGCCACTGAATCGCGTTTCATTTCCTTTTTTGTTCTTTGAACTCAGCCTTTTGGAGGATAAAAACCTTCAAGATTGAGGTTTTGAGGAAATGAAATCGGAATTAAAAACTAAAGGAGATAGGCAAAGACAAGATAAAGACCGCCGATCGCGGTAGCCATGGAAGCGACGGCAATCGGAGCGCCATAACACACGAACTTTCCAAAGCTCAACTTGATGCCATCTTTATGTAAGATCGAGAGCCACATAATACCCGCCAACGCGCCAATCGGTGTGAGAAGCGCCCCCAAGTTCGAACCGGCGATCGTCGCATAGACCGCCCCAAGGTTATACCCCCCGCTGCTCGCAATTGAAGCAAAGAGAACGCTCATCGGAATGTTGTTGATCAAATCGCAGGTTAAGAAAGAGGCTACTCCATACTTCAAAATGGTCGGTTCCCCATCTAGCCATGAAGCGATGTTGGCGGAGACCCCATATTTATTTAAGGCTAAGACAAAAGCGAACATCGAAAGGATGAAGGGCACGACATCATAAGGAACCCGTTTCACGGTCCGAGGGAAGATTGAGAGATCTTTTCGAACCAATCCTACGATGAGCATGGCGACCAGGTCGAAAGCCATGAACCCAAAAGCTAATAAATACATCTCGACATGAATGTAGTTGCTGATGGTTAAGGCGACGATACAGCCGCCCAAGGAGCCGAGGGCAAAGCCTAAGGAAACTTTATCCTTCACGTGATGGATCGGCTCTAACCCCCCGTTAATCGGGACCACCAATTTCCGGCCGAAGATCGCCAAGGTGACCCCAAGCCCAACTAAAGAAGATAGGGTTGAGGGTAGCCACATCACCTTAAAATAATCAAAGAAAGAAATCCCGGCCGATTCGGCGAGGTAGATGTTGGTGACGTTGCCAATCAATAAGATTTGCGACCACGAATTGGCTCCAACGAACTCGGCGAAAAGATAAGGTAACGGATTGATCTTGGCTTCCTTGCAGAAGCAAATGATGAAAGGGGTAAAGGTGAGAATCACGATATCGTTGCTGGTGAAGACGGTGAGAGCCGAGACGAAAAGATAGAGGATGAAGAAGAGACGGATTTGGCTGGCCCCCGCATGGCGCAAGGCCCAAGAAGCCAAGAAGGCAAAGAAGCCTAATTCATCAAGGACAATCGAAAGAATCGCCATCGAAAGGAAGAGAACCAAAATCTTGCCCGGATTCACAGTGCTATCGGCGGTTAATCCTTCCCAAAGCTCGGTGGGAGGGAGAACCCACGAGAGGACCAAAACCAAGGCTCCGAGTAGAGCAATGGGCCAATAGAGCTGGAGGGTATAACGCTTGATTTGAATGCTCGGTTTAAAGATCAACGCCAAAACCATCAAGAGGATCGTGACGGCAAAGATGATGATGGATGCCACCATACTATGCGGTATTCTATCCTACGCCGTCACTCTTTCAAGCCAGTAAGGGAATAAAGAGTTAGAATAAGGCCACTTGTCCTAATAAGGAGAACAACATGGAAAACGACCCCGAGAAGATCTTCGCCCCCGTCAAAGCCTCCTACGATTTCATCATCGCTAATCTCAAAGAAATCTACGACCAGCTTCCGAGCGCGGATCAGAAGCGAATCTTTGGTGGCACCTTTGAAAAGATGCACCTCAGTTTCGATATGATCCTTCAAAACACGCTATTGCGGATTGGAACCGCCGATGGCGACGTCTCGCCCAATGAAGCGGCCTTCTTAGCCCGCTTAGGCGATATGGGCTATGACCTTTGCGACTATGTGATTGCCTTTGGTAAAGCCTCCGGCGAAAAGATTCAAGTCTCGTGGGGCGAATTCGAAAAGGCCCCGATCCCGACCGTTCGTGAATTTTGCAATGTGATCGATATCGCCATCTCCCCGATGGTGGATGCCTTATTCAGCATGTTTAGTCTGGTCGACATGGTGACTGAAAAAGACTACTTCACGATCTTGGAGGACGCGATCCTTCAAATTGCAGATGCCTTCCTAGCCATCGACTTCTCGCGGAGCGAATACGAGAATAACGCCGCCCTCGCGACCATCAAAGCCGAAATCCTCCAGCCGATCGTTGATAACAATATCGCCCTGATGATTGCTCTTGGCCAAGCCAAAGACGAAGCGGATGCCAAAGCCAAACAGCTAGAAAAAGTGAAAGGCCAAAAGAAGTAATTCCCTGAACTTAAAGGACCCGTGAAGCGATTCTCGGGTCTTTTTATTTGATGTAAGTGATGGTGAAGAGAACGTCGTCTTCTGGAGCGTTTCCGCCATCCTTGGCGTTGCAATAGATGTGCGTCTTGAACTTGGTGATGCCAGCATCGATGCTCGCTTGTTCGAGCTCTTTGATGAAGAAGAGTCCTTTATAAGATGCTTGTTCATTCTCGGGGTCGATGATGACATAGGGGTTATCACCCACGCTATATTGGAAAGTCCGGTCAGTCGCGTTATCGGGTAACACCGCGGTCTGAAAGAAATAGGCGATATAGTTCGCGCCCTTATACTCGAATGGGGTGTACTTATCTTTGTCGTAAAAGTTGATCTTGATCGTTTTAATTTGAGTCGCTGGGTTGACAACTGGGACGTTCCCGTTGAAATCTAGAACCTGAACTGAACTAATATAGACGACCGGAACGATTCCCGTCGGAACGGAGCCCATAAAGCCGACTAAAACAAACGAGAGCAAAGTGATGCCGGCGATAAAAATCAATACACCCTTCTTCATAAGGTGGCCCCCTGCTGATAAATGAGCTTGATCTTTTTAAAGTAGAGCACAAGGTTCAAAACCAGATAGATTGCACCGAGGATGGCCAATTTAATTGTCGCAGTCGCCGGACGGCTTAAACCGAACCAAACCGTGAAATCCTGCATGAAATAGTAGTAGAAGACCGCGGCGAGCAAACTCACAACGACCCCCATAACCAAAACTCGTTTTTCGGCATCGCTCGCGAAGTTATGGTCGGCGAAATGGTCCTGATGGCTCGTGAAATCAAGCGAAGCGGCGTAAAGGAGATGGCCAAGATAAAATCCGATGATTCCTAAGGCCAAGCAAGCACTGACGACCGGTTCCACTGCTCGGACATTGCTAAAGAGAATGATCGAAACGATGATGCTCGCTAAGCCCAAGGCCGCCGGGGCAAAAAGCTTGCTCGAGAGCATGAAGCTTTCGGAACGAGGGTACGAACGAGCCAACGAGAAGGCATCACCTTCAGCCGAATAAATACCGGCGATGGTGAGGTTACTCATGAGCGAGATCACGAGAATTAGCAAACAGATAATCGCCATCACCATCATGTCGCCACGAATATTGGTGGCCATCGCGCCGAACATTTTGCCGATTAACGTGATATAGATCGGCATGAAAACGAAAGTGCCGAAGAATCCGGAAAAGATGTCAGGATTCTTAAAGAAGAGCAGGGCTTCTTTTTCGACTTGGGCGGTGAAGTATGAATGCTGAGGGAAGCGGTAAGCTTTGGCTTTGCCCTTGGCAATGAAATCGTTGCTGGAACTCGCAAGGCCGAAATAAAGAGGATTCACAAAAATCAGCATTAAGATGAAGGCGATTAAAATCGCAGCCAAAGCCCCAAGCAAAGTAAACCAGGCGGTGCTGCTGTAATAAACGGAGCCAAAGCCCGTATTCTCGCCCATGCTCATCAGGGTGAGATCGTAGAAGAACGCGAGCTTGTTCGTGTAGAAATTGAGAGCCCCTTGGATCTTGTTGAAGTAAGGTCCCCACGAGGAGAAAAGGTCGATCTTGTTGGGGAGCAAACTGACGATCCACGAAACGAAAACGACGAGCCCCACAAAGAAAACCGCGGCCGAAATGACGGCGAGAACGTTATGGCGTTTAAGGAAATGGCTCACGAAATATCCCGGGATAGACAAGATTGAGAGAAAGAGAACTTCAAAGAGCACCAGCAAGAACCAACCGGCAAACATCCAAAGCATGAAATACCAAGGGAAGCGCGAGAAAAGCATGTAGCCCAATAAGAAGGGGATTTCAATCAAGAGGGTCTTGATGAACTGGCTGATGAAGAAGACGGCCATCCGGGCAACGAAAACGGTGTTCGCGTTGCAAGGGAAAGTAATCATAATTTTATTGTCATTATTCCAGTACAAGATCTTGAGCAAGGATAATAAGGCCGGAATATAGCCGAGGAAATAAACCGTCATCGTGATGAGGGAAGGCACGCTTTCAGGAACGAAAGAAAGAATTGAGAAAATTTGGAAACGCGAAGCAATCGAGAAGAAGAAATACGAGATAGTGGTAACGGCGGCAAAACCCAAAACGGCAAGAATCGACTTAATTAACGACCGCTTGAAATCCCCTTTGAAATCGAGGTTCAGGGTATTGCGAAGCAGCATTTTGACCATCGTGAAAAAGCGGCCCCAGTCCACGCCGAAGCGTTCTTTGAACCGAATCGCTTTCTTTTGATAATCGCTTAATTCCATCAGGCACCCTTCTTATCGAACTTGGCTTCTTCTAATAGGAGCGATTGGGTCTCAGTCTCACTATCGCTCGTGAGCTTAAGGAATAAGGTTTCGAGGTCGATGCCTTTCGCCTTTAGGTCTGCGACTTTATCATGTTCAATCAATGCGCCGTGCTTGATGATGATGACTTCATCACAAAGGTTCTCCACCACGTCGATAATGTGGCTCGAGAAGAAGACGATGTTGCCTTTTTCGGCGTGAGCCCGCATCAGTTCCTTAATCTGGAAGATCGAATTCGGATCGAGACCGGTCATCGGTTCATCGAGAATCCAAATTTTCGGTTCATGAACCAAGGCGGCGATGATGGTAATCTTCTGCTTCATGCCGTGAGAATAGGTCTTCATTGGGAAATCGAAGTGGACATCCATTTCAAGACGCTTCAGCAAATCGGGGATCCGGGCTTCGCGATCAGCTTTAGAGACATGATAGAGGTCGGCAATATAGGAAACATATTGGCGACCGGTCAGGTTTTCATAGAGCGCGTAGTTATCGGGGACGTAGCCGATGCACATCTTGGCTTCGGTCGGCCAATTGACGATGTCATAACCGCAAATAGTGATCGTGCCTTCTTCAAAACCATGGAGTCCCACTACCGATTTGATGATGGTTGATTTGCCTGCGCCATTTTTACCTAAGAAGCCATAAACATGACCCCCGTGGAGCGAAATTGAGAAATCCGTGACCGCTTTATGGTCGGCGTTCCCGTATCGCTTAGAGACGTGAGAAATCTCGAGCGAAGCTTCGTCGTGGGATCCTTCCTTCACTTGTTTCTTTTCGTCCATCGTGTTGTCCTCCCGAGATTGATTCTCGATCGCCTGGAAATGACTCATCTTCGCACTCCGAGCATAGCCCGCCGTGAGCAAGGCGGACAAGTCATCGACCCCTTTAAAGAGAAGTTCATAGACAAACCACATTGCAAAAGAAAGGCCACAATACGTCAAATAATAGAGCAGCAAATAGAGCCAGTGAATGGTATAGGTATACCCGTCTTTCGTGATGACCGTCGTCGTATTGAAAAGGTTCTTGGCCCACTGACCAAGTTTATCGGCGATGAAGGTCGAGTTAATAAAGAAGAAGTCGATGGTCTTGCCCTTGGGAAGATGCGGGGTGAAATAGGTGTCGACCATGGCTACCATCACAAAGTAAACCGCGAAGCCGATCATGGAATAGGCAAAGTATTTCATCTTCGGACGTTCATAAATCCCAAGACAGACGATCAGAACCGGAAAGAAGAAGGCATAGTAATGGTTGATATAAAAGTGAATAACGCTCGGGGATAAGGCCGCTTGAGCGGCGTTGTAGTTCGGCATGAGAATCGCCAGCAAAGCTCCGATGACGTTGATGAACATCGTGAAGTAGAAAAGGCCATAAGAATGGAAAACCAAGGTCAAAGGCATCGTGTACATTGCGGTGTTGCAGATGTGGAACGGCCACCCAGTGATCGAGGACCAAATTCCATAACGCTCAATCGAAATATAGCCAAACATCGCGCCATAAGAAATAAAGGTTAATAGGGCACGGCGATGCTCTTTATCGAAGCGATGGAGCAGCACGAAGTAGACGATCGGCAGGGTGAAGCAAATATAGAGAAAGAGACGATGGGTGACATTGAAATCGAGGGCAAGAGGTAAATATTTGGTCGTTTCGCCATAAAGGTTTTGAATCGTGTAGGCCTGAAGATCGCAAATTAAGAAGAGAAAGAGTCCGACATAGATGGCGTAGCGTTCCTCGGGCGTGGTTTTGAAGCTTGGGTTGTGGCGCCAGTCATCGAGGCAATAGGCCAGCATCAATCCGATTTCGATCCCCATGAGGAGCGCCCGGTATTGAAAACCTAAACTCGCGACATTTCCCACCACTCCCATCGCTAAATAGGGGAAAAAGGTAACCATGATGAGCACAGCCGGGGTCACGACGAACTTTCGGATATCGATCAGCATTTTGGTCGGATGGAATTCGCAAACCCCGATCATGATGACCGCGCCGATCCATAGGCCCCCAAAGATGGAAGATATGGCCACCTCGAACGGACTCATATAGTCGCAGCTGAGCCGATTGATATCCATGAGGGCGTCGCCTTCATGGTCTAAAGGCCCGTCAAAATAAAAACGAACGAAGAAGACGAGAACTAGGGCTAAAAAGAGAAGCCGGCGCCATAACAGCACCCGCTTCTCCGGAATCGCCCAATAAAGATAAAGCGAAGTCAGTTTTTTGCTCTTAAACGCCTTCAGGGGGTACGTCTTTTTGACAAAATGAGGCAAATAGGCAAGAAGAATATATGCCCCAGCAAAGATGAAGAAAGCGACCCAAACATAGGGAGCAAACGTCCCTAAGGAAGGATAAAAAGAGTAAAAGGCGGCGAGTGTGAACGCGCCGCCGAGGGGAATGAGTCCCCAAAGTGATTTGAAGTGGAAGGAATCGGACATGGGTTAATTAGGCCGCGTGCTTGATTCCTAATAAGAGAGTGAAGGAATTGCTGCCGATGTAGCTGGCATATGGGCTCGTTCCGGTAAACGCAGTGCCCTGATGGCTTCCCAGCATTGACAAGGTCATTTGATCCATCGTCTGGAAGGAAGCGTCAAGATCGGTTGAAGCGGAACTGCCCATCATGCTCATGACAGTCGAATCGAGGCTGACGAGTTGCTGGCTGGCGTTAACGTTGGCGTAGTGATACTTGCTCGAGGCGTTGCAGTTACCAAAGAGCATCGCTTGTGAGGAAGAGGAATACATCGTGTCGAGAACGCTGAGGGCACCGAACGGAGTGCTGTAAAGACCCGAAGGATCGCTGCTTCCCAGTTTCGTGAGGGTATCGATACGGCCGCCATCGTAATCGACGACCGGAATCGAATTGATGTTCACTTTGGCTAAGCAAGCACCGGTCGCGGCGCTGATACCTGAACCATTCAGCATGGTGAGAACCAGCAAGTTGATCTTACCTTGGGCATAAGTGTTCGGATCCACCGACATATTATCGAGGAAGCTCGACTTTAAACTGGTCGCCGGCATCAGCAAGAGATTAATTTGTTTTAACGCAGTCACCGCCGCTTCGGCGCTGTACTGTTTGAACCAGCCACCTTGACCAGCCACCCAGTTCTCTAAGTAAGAGGACGAATCGACATCGATCGTCGCCGTCACCGTGCTCGCGCTGATATCACTGGTGATTCCAAGTTTGGTGTAGTCAAACTGACGGGTCGACTGGTTGAAAATCAGCGGGCCGCCGGCATTCATGACTTCCGAATTCGAAATCTCAATCTTGTTGCTGTTCCAGTTAAAGATACTGGCGTTGAAGGTGTTATTGAGACGGGAAGCAACGATGTTGCCGACCGGTTGAATCGCTTTCTCCGGATAGGGGTTCGCATAAACAATCGTGTTGTAGTAATTCGCCAAGACGCAGTTTTCAATCGTTGAGTCAACCCAGGGTTTAAAGAAGAGAACACCGGTCTTCAAACCATCGGAATCGGTGGAAACCCCTTCATTGCCAATGCCTTGGAGGTCTTGGATCTTAACGCTCGCTTTATGCACAAGCGGGACGTCGTCTCCGACCCATTGCGAGGTCGAACCAAAAATCGTTGCGTGACCTTCGACCATGTTGCCAGTGATTCCACCAGCCGGCTCAAGTCCTTCGCGAATAACGAAGGGGAAATCGGTCCCTAAGGAGAGTTTGTGGTAGTTGCCATAGACCGCGAAGTTCAGTTCGTCGGTCGAATCAGTGGTCAGGAAGGTGTGCTTCACCAAATAGGAGAAGTCTTTGAGGGAGCCATCAAGCGCCGCCAAAGAACCATCGCGGGTGCTATCCCAAATATAGTTGGTCGGAATATCGTCTTTGCTTAAGACAATATCTTTCTGGAAAATACCAACATGGTAATTCCGATCAAAGGGGATTCCTTTGTCTTCCTTCCATTTCCGGATCAAGGCGTCATTGGCTTTCGGGCCTTCGCCGCCGGAGTTATCGCCATCGACATCGTCGTTATTAAGGACAAAGAGGTCTTTGGCTTCATTGATGTTGTAACCATCCACCACTTTAATGTCATAGTTGATGTTCTGTAAGGTGCTGATCGCTCCGCCCGCATAAGAAAGGGTGAGGGTGAACGAACCCGTTTTTCCTTCGATGAACTTGACTTGACCTTTGGACTTCAAAGCCGCGATATCGGCTTCAAGCATGTAGTCGCTTAAGGTCAACGCAGTTCCTTTATCATCGGTGAGGCTTACTCCGACTTTGGTCGGATCAAGGGTATCAATATAGGCAACGGCTTCCTCGTCGGGCGTCACGACAGGGAATAACGAGGTCGCGTTTTGGGTGCCAACGTAGAATGAAGTCGTCTCCATAAAGGGATACTTCTCTCCGCTTTGAATGTTCTTGGCGCTCGAGACCGCCTTTAACGAACTGGTGAATGCGGTATAAGTTTTATTAGGGGCCCAGCTGTTGGGGACGGCGTAAATGACCTTGTAGGGCACGGCAACTTGGAAAGTTCCCGCGGTGCCTTTATAAGTTAAAAGATAAGAGGAAGAATCGGAGAGGGCACCAGTCGAAATGTCGCTATGAGAAAAGTTCGAAGCCTCATCGGCGTAGGCGACTTCGCCGAGCTTTGTGCCACCGGCATTTAAGGTCTCGATGACGAGATCCTCAAAGATGGTATTATCAACGACTGTATAGTTGAGCTGAAAAGAAGAGGCCAAGGTTCCCGTCTTGACCCGAATCGCGGCGACTACCTTGTCCTCGGTGGAAGCCGATGAAGGTGTCGATGAGGTTCCGGGCTGAGAAGAAGTTGTGGGTGTACTGGAGGAGCTGGCCGGATTCGAAGACGAATTCACAACCGCGCCGCAGGAGGCCAAAGTCACAAATAGAATACTGGCCGCAGCAAGCGATGATAAGGTGAGAGTTTTTTTATTCATATATTTCCTTTATTTATATTTAATGAGTGAATTGAGAAACCAATTTGGTCTCCGCTAAATGTAATATGTTTATTTCCCGATAAGCAATCCTCCTTGAATCTCGTTAATAAATAGCGAAATTGAAAAGCGTGATCGATAACGTCGCCCCCATGGTAGCCAGTTAGAAGGCTGGTGTCAAATCAACTAAAAGTTGAGCCTTTTTTGAAATTGCGCAAAAGTCCATTTTCTTGGAAAACGCGAATTACAAGTTTACACAAGTTACGCCTTAAAAAAAATATAAAAGCCCGACCGATGGCTTAAATCCATTTTTTGATTCTTTGTATTTAAAGATTTGATTTTTGCGGGTTTTGCCTTGGGCATTTATTAGCGCTTTTTTGACGAACACACCATACCAAAAACGAAAGCCCAGTATAGGCTTTGTAAAGGTTTTCGCCAAAGAAATCAAAATGTGTAAAAAGAGTTGAATCTTTACCCTTAAGGATTATTTTTTTATCAACTTTTCAATAGCCCGAAAGGTCTCTTGGGAAATCACATGTTCGATCTGGCAGCAGTCGTTTTCGGCATTCGTTTCCGATACTCCGATTTCCAAAAGATAGGCCTTTAAAACTTTATGACGATGGTAAACCTCCGTCGCCAATTTACGTCCAGCCGGGGTCAAAGTCATGTCCCCGTAATCTTCGCGAGTGATATAGCCTTTGGCGATCAGTTCATGCCCCATTTGATGAACCGCCGGTTTCGAGACCTGCAAAATCTCGGCGACCTTGGTAGTCTCAAGCGGTTCTTTCTTTTCCTCGAGCATCAAAAGAGCTTCGAGGAAGTCTTCGACCGATCTGCTCTGCCTCATGACAATATTTTAAAGCGCTGGTCGACAATTTCAAAGAAAATGCAGTAGGCGCCCTTGCGTCCACTACAAGATTGGATTAATATACTTCCGGTAAAAAGTTAACTTCAATTAACTTTAGGAGGTCCAAAGCATGTCGGAACCTGATAACTACGGACCTCGAAAAAATCTACGTCCTGGCGAAATGGGCCATTTGTCTGATCTGAAACGCGGACAAAAAGGAGTCGTTATTGATTTCCATAATGACAACGCGGCCTTACGGCGGCATCTTCTCGACATGGGAATTACCAAAGGCGTCGTGATCGAAGTAAAAAAGATCGCTCCTTTAGGTGACCCGGTTGACGTAAAACTCCGGGGATATGAACTCTGCATCCGCCGAGTCGACATGAGAGGAATCGACATCAAAGTCGTTGAGTAAACATGATTGTAGGCCTTGTTGGAAACCAAAACGCAGGGAAAACCACTCTATTCAATCTCCTGACTGGCTCTAACCAGAAAGTCGGAAACTGGCCGGGCGTCACCATCGAACGAAAAGAAGGTCTGATCAAAGGCTCAAACGATATTACCCTCGTCGACACTCCGGGGGTTTATTCTCTTTCGCCTTATACCGACGAAGAAAAAGTCACCCGAAAATTCTGTTTAACCGCCAAACCGGATCTCATCATTAACATCATCGATGCTACTTCGCTCGAACGGTCGCTTTATCTCACCACACAATTACTCGAACTCAATACCGATGTGATCATCGCTTGCAACATGTCGGATATTTTGGCGGAAAACGGGATCACATTGGATGCCAGTAAACTCCAAAAAATGCTCGGCACTACTGTCGTCGTTATTTCGGCTAAAAAGGGGACGGGGATCAATGAGCTCATCGATTCCGTGTCCCACAAAACCTATCTGAAGAACCCCCACACTAAAATTTTCGAAGAACCCGTCCAAAAAGAAATCGATCACCTTGAAGGTGACCTGAATCACGAACTTGAAGAATCGGATAATCCCAAATTCGCCGCGGTCAAACTTTTTGAACGCGATCCTTATTTCCAAGCCCTCACCAACACCTCGACCGAACAAGAAATTAAGACGATCGAGCAGCAATATGGCATGGACGCCGAACAAATCATCGCCGATCAGCGTTATGACTTTGTCACCAAAATTAAATCGGCCTGTGAAACCGACAAAGACATGGGCGAGTCGATAACCGACAAACTCGATAAAATCTTTTTGAACAAATGGGCGGCCCTCCCCATCTTTGTTGTTATCATGGCTTTGGTCTATTTCCTATCGGTCGGACTAGTCGGCAGTCTTACCACCGATTTCATGGATGCCCTTTTCAATGGTTCGACTTCAATTAACGTCTTTTATCACGGGGTCTCTTTTAATATAAAAGGATTAGGACCACTCCTTGGCGATTGGATTCTCTCGTTAGGTGGAAGCCCTTGGGCCGCCGACTTAATTCAAAACGGAATCGTCGCCGGTGTTGGAGCGGTTTGCAATTTCATTCCGCAGCTGATCATTCTCTTTTTATGCCTCTCAATTTTGGAAACCACGGGGTACATGTCACGGATTTCGTTCTTTTTGGACCGGGTCTTCAAACGATTTGGTCTCTCAGGAAAATCCTTAATCCCCTTCATCGTTGGTAGCGGCTGTTCCGTTCCCGCCATCATGTCGGCTCGGACCGTCGAGGATCCGAAAGAACGGAAGATGACCATCATGCTGACTCCTTTCATCCCCTGCTCCGCGAAGTTGCCGATTATCGCGTTGCTCTCTTCGGTCGTTTTCCCTTCTTATGGTTGGGTCGCTTCCTTAAGTCTTTATCTTCTGGCTGTTGCCTTAATCCTAATTAACGCTCTCATTCTTCGGCCGTTCCTCAAATCAAACACTTCAAGTTTCATCAGCGAGCTTCCCGCCTATAAAGCGCCGAGTCCGAAATACGTTTTCCGGGATGTCTATGATAAAACCATCGCCTTTATCAAACGGGCCGGGACCGTGATTCTTCTCTGCTCGGTCGTCGTGTGGACTCTCTCCCGTTTTACTTGGACCTGGCAGTACGTTTATACCCTCAGCAATCAGAATTTGACCGACGGGGCCCTTCAATCGTGGCAGATCGGGCAATCGATGCTCGGCGGAATCGGCCGAGTGATCGCTTTCGTCTTCATTCCAACGCTCGGCGGCAACTATTCTTGGGGAGCTGCGGTAAGTGCACTCCAAGGTCTTATCGCCAAAGAACAAGTTGTCTCTTCCCTTTCCGTCATTGCGGGAGGCGGCAAGATTTTGGCGAGCGAAAGTTTCGCCTTCTTTGTCAGCAACCCTTGGGCCGCGTACGGCTTTATGGTTTTCAATCTTTTCAGCGCTCCTTGCTTTGGTGCCATCTCCGCAATGCGAAAGGAACTTGGCTCAACCAAGGCCACCTTACAAACCATTGTTTTTGAGACAACGGTAGCCTTACTTCTTTCAAGTGTTATTGGGACAATCGGATGGGCCAGCAACGGCTGGGTGGTGCACGGGTTATGAACTGGGTGGATTTTGTTGTCGTTTTTATCGTTGTCCTTCTAGTTGGACTCATCGTTTTTTTCTCTTTTATTCTTCCCCGAAAAAAACCGAACAAAACTTGCCGTTATTGCAGCGAAGGCGCCGGCAAAAAGAAATCACGTCTTCTCAAAGATTTTGAACATAAATATCACAAATGATGCCGTTTTCTAAAAGTAATGCTTACAACATGTAAATATTCTATTGCAACCCATTTTCATTAGATTAGAATAGTAGAAAACACATTATGAAATATAACAAAAATGGCAAGGAGTCGAAGTACAGTAAACTCCACACAATTCAGTCGCGGAAAATCATCGAAGTTGCTTACAAACTTTTCATCACACGTTCCTTCAACGATGTCTCAATGAAAGACATTGCCCGGAAGGCTCATATTTCTCGTCAAACTCTCTATAAGTATTTCCCTTCTATCGACGATCTCCTCTTCGCGATTCAAGCTCATATTCTCGATGAGATTTCTCATTCATTCCCCAAAGCCGATTCTTCGAACCAATCCGGGCGAGCCATGCTCATCCAAATGCAAGCCGCAGTTCTCCATTATGGTATCAACCATGCCGATGAGTTTTATTTCATCTCCTTGTTTGATAATTACAACCGGAACCGTCCGAGCAACCCGGTTCTTACTTCCCGCTACGAAATGCTTTTAAAGCGAGACTCAATCAGTCTCAACCTTATTCAGCTCGGTCAAAAAGACGGAAGCATCCGAACGGATATCGATCCCACGCTTGTCAGTTATCTGCTTCATAATCAAACTGAAGCGCTCGCTTTGCGTTTCTCCACCATGGGCGAGCGGGCTTTACCGCCTGATCATTCGCTTAGTGCAGAAGCGATCGAAAAATTCTACCTTCACATCGTCGATCGCGATCTCGATCCGCGCTCCATGAGCAAAGAGTAAAAGAAAACCGCATCGTCGCGATGCGGGCATTAAGTCGGTTGATGAAGGGATGTGCTCTTCAACTTATCCGAATCCTTAGAGAGCTTCGCTAGGCTAGCAGGTAGGATCTCAGTTAGAACTGAATCGAACACACACTGGCTGGTTCAACATCCCTTCGGCTACCCTAATTATAGTCGAAATTTCTGAATCTCCAAATCGTCGCAGCAATTAATCTATTTATGGGGTGTTAAGAAAAAGGGGAAGGAGTAGAATAGAAAACATGAAAAAATTGATCCTTGTTTGTGGTCCAGCTGGCATTGGGAAATCGACCTGGTGCTCCTGCTACCAAAAGGACCATCCGGAAGAGGATGTCCACATTCTAGCGGCCGACGAAGTTCGCAAAGCGATGTATGGTGGCTACGACAAGTTTCCGCCCGATCACAATATGATGCACGTCTATCTCGAAATGTGCCGGATCGGAACCGATCTCTACAATACCCATCCTGATCTCACTCTCATTCTCGATACGACGATGCTCTATGACGAAAGACGGCTCTTCTTCGTCCGCCACCTTCCGAAATTCGATGAGCGAATCCTAATCTTACTGAAGCTGCACGACTACACCGAATGCTTAGCCCGTAACCATGAACGCGGCCAAGATAAATGGGTGCCAGAAAACGTCATCATGGATATGTCGAAACACTACGCTGATCCCGACCCGGATTGCCGGCGGCACTTCACCGAAGTAAAAGAAATCTACGTCGACTAATTCTGTTTATCGTTAGACTCGGGCTTCACGTCCGAGTTTTCTTTAGCCCCATCCTCTTTCGGAGCGCGGAAAAGAATGAACTTCCGGCTCAGGTAGTTATAAACCAAGGTGACGCAGGTCTTTAAAACGAAGACGATCGCGAAAGCCCAGAACGCGTCCGAGCTTTGCGAAAAGACGTTGGTGAACTTCACTTTGGAGATATCGATCGCAAAGGAAGTCTGACAAATCCATTGGCCTAAAAGCTGCAATCCGATCCCGATCCCTAAGCCGACCGCAGAGAGAATCACGAAGTAAAGCATGTAGGATTTGCTATGGGCCTTCTTCTCGTCTTTGACGTTCTTGAAAACCCAAATGAGCGAGAGCAGGTAGTTAAAAACGGTCGAAACTAAGAAACCGACTGTGACCGCGATCGTCTGGGTCCAGCCGCTCGAAAGCGAACCATTGATTAAGGCAATGATCGCCCACTCGCAAACAAAATCGATTAACGTCGCACCACCACCAACGATGATGAAACGGAGAATCTCGAGCCAGATATTCTTATTTTTTTGGTCTTTTTCCATGCGCGGATATCTTACACCAGAGAATAAGTGGAAAACAAAAAGAATTCCGTCGCCCGGAATTCCTTTCGCTTGTTTTATTTACGGATCTTGCCGGCGTGAGCACCTTTGCTCGCGTGGGCTAAGACGATTCCGCCTTGGTTCTTTGCCATCTTATCGGCATCGGCCATCGCGGCTTCTTTCGTATCGTATAACTTGATCGACTTTTGTCCACCGGCGAACTTGATCGTCCACTTGCCATCGCTGGCCCGTTTTGAAACGTGGTAGACCTTCGACGAATCCGCTTTCTTGGCCGCCTTCTTAGGAGCAGCTTTCTTCGGTGCGGCTTTCGGAGCCGCCTTCTTTTTTCCAAACATTTGTAAGCACCTGCCTTTTTCTTTATTTTACACTTGTATGTTTATTTTTCGAGAAACATTTTCATTAAAGATCATTCCAATCTTTGAGATAATCTTCCACCGAGGCATCGCTAGGCATTCTCAGATCGCCTCGAGGCGAAATCGCAACCGTTCCAACCTTGGCCCCGTCCGGTAAGCAAGAACGTTTGAATTCATTCTGGAAAAAGCGTTTTAAGAAGACGCCTAACCATTTCTTAATCGTCGCGTCATCGTATTTCCCGTGATAGGCCTCTTGAGCTAAGAAATAGAGCTTTTTTGGGCGGAACCCAAAACGTAAGAAATGATAGATAAAGAAATCGTGAAGCTCATAGGGTCCGATCTTGTCTTCAGTCTTCTGAGCAATCTGACCCTTTTGATCGGTCGGAAGAAGCTCTGGGGAAATCGGAGTGTCGATGATGTCGTTTAAAGGTTTCGCCGCTTCTGGATGGAGCAAAGCGTAGCCTTGGCAGAGATAACGAACCAAGGTTTTGGGGATCGAACCATTGACCCCGTACATCGACATATGGTCACCATTATAGGTGCACCAACCTAAGCAAAGTTCGCTGAGGTCACCCGTCCCGATCATGAGGGAATTCGTATCATTGGCCAGATCCATCAGGACCTGAGTCCGCTCCCGAGCCTGGGCGTTTTCGTAGGTGACGTTATGATCATCGGGCGAATGGTTGATGTCTTTCAAATGGCTGAGCAAAGTATCTTTGATATTGATTTCTTGGAAGGAAACTCCAAGTGATTTCGCCAAGAGTTTGGCGTTATCGTGAGTCCGTTTCGACGTGCCGAAAGCCGGCATCGTGAGAGCGGTGATTCCTTTTAGATCATAATGAAGATACTTAAAAGCTTCGACCGCGACTAATAGAGCCAAGGTTGAATCTAGGCCGCCCGATTCGCCCACGATCACTTTCTGTTGGTGGACGGTTTCTAAGCGTTTAACGAGCCCCATCGCTTGCATTGCCATAATGGATTGAACCCGATTCAAGTCCACTTCTTTTTGCTCGGGAATAAAGGGGTTCATCGAATAATGGCGAAGGACGTGTAGTGGTTTTTCAAGTTTCATCGCGAAAGGAAGATAACGGTAACCTTCAAATTGGTCATTACCAAAGCTCGTGGTCTTCACTCGCTCCGCCTGAAGACGTTCCAAATCGATATCGGCAATAGCAGCTTGCTGTTTAAAGAGGGGGGACTCCGATAAGATCTTCCCGTTTTCGGCAATGAGATTGTGGCCAGCAAAAACGAGGTCGCTGGTCGATTCACCATTTCCAGCATCGGCGTACAGGTAAGCGGCAATGAGCTTGGCTGAGGTCATGCTGACCAGGCTCGAGCGGAATTCCTTTTTACCCACCACTTCGTTCGATGCGGAAAGGTTCGCTAGGACCGTTGCCCCCATTAAGGCATGATTGATCGAAGGAGAATCCGGCACCCAGGCGTCTTCACAAATTTCCACCCCGATTTTGAGGCTGGGATAACGTTCATCCACATAAATAATTCGCGAACCGAAAGGATAAGATTGATCTCCGATTTGAATCGTCCCGTTTTCGGCTGGAGCCGAATGAAAATAACGTTTCTCATAAAATTCAGCGTAGTTCGGAAGGTTGGTCTTCGGGTTGACGCCAAGGATCTTCCCTTGGTGAATGCAGACCGCGCAGTTATAGAGACAATTGCTCTGAATCAGTGGAGCTCCGACAATAAAAAAGAGATCATAAGCTGAACTAAATTGGGCCAGATCTAGTAAGGCTTTAACCACTTTCTCTTGCAAGGTGGAGGATAAGAATAGATCGCCGGCGGTATACCCCGTTAAAGTCAGTTCGGAAAAGACCAGAACCTTCACGCCTTGCTTGGAAGCACTGTCGACTGCTTTTTTAATTTCATCAACGTTATGAGCGACCCCGCAAACCGATGTTTCGATGCTCACGCAACTGCAACGCACGAAACCAAAAGGGTCGTCTTGAGGAACGGTGTTTAAGACAAAAGGCTGTGTCTTTTCATGGTTGGGAGCCTTGGTGGGGGTGAGAAAATGCGAATCAAAATACTCCTGAGATACCAAAACGAAGTCGCCGTAGCCATTCTTTGTAACGAAGATGGGATCGGAACTTTTATGGATCTCTTCGTCGATTTTGGCGGTGTCGCGTAACGCGGTTATGGGAAGGATTTTATTGCTCATGTCGTTATTATAGCATTTTGATGTACATTTCAAAATTAGTTCCTCTTTTTTCCAAACTCTGATGACGAAAGTAAGGAGGATGCTATAATCATTTCATGATTAAAACAGGCAAATTCAACAAGGGCCTAATCGTAGTGAACGCCTACGAGGTCCTTCCCGCCGTGCAGCACATGGTGGATCGTCTCGCGACCGAACTCAATAATCTCGGGATCGAAGTCGAAGTTAAATCCAACGCCGAAATCCTGTCCTTCATCGGCAGCAATGGCGAACTTTACTCCGCCGATCTAAAGGATGATTTCTGCATCTTCCTCGATAAGGATCCTTACACCTCTCACCTGCTTGAACAAGGGGGGATGCGGCTCTTCAACTCTGCCGATGCGATCGAAGCCTGTGATGACAAGATGCTGACCTACATGAAACTTCTCCACTTCCATATCGCGATGCCCAAAACCGTTCCGGGTCCGCTCCACTATGGGGTGAACGATAGTTCCGATTTCCTACATAACCTTCCGCGGATCATTCCGTTCCCAATCGTCTGCAAAGAAAACTATGGCAGCATGGGCAATGGGGTCTACTTGGCCAACAACCAAGACGAACTTCTCGATATCGAAAAGAAAATCAGCTATAAACCGCGTCTATACCAAGAGCTCATTAAATCCTCTTGGGGCTTTGATTACCGTCTGATTGTCATCGGCGGCAAATTCAAAGTTGGCATGCGCCGTCGCTCTTTGACCGGAGACTTCCGAAGCAATATCGCGCTTGGTGGAATTGGCGAAGTTGTTGAAATCCCCGACGAATTTATCCATGCGGCCGAGCGGGTCGCCGCGATTTTAAAACTTGATTATTGTGGAGTCGATCTCTTAGAAGGTCCGAATCAAGAGCCGGTTCTTTGTGAGGTCAATAGCAACGCCTTCATCCAAGGAATTGAGCAAGTCACGAAGCATAACGTCGCAGAAGATTACGCTAAATACATCTACAAAGTCATCTATACGATGTGAACTAAAAAACCATGAAAGTCGATCCACGGGGTCGGCTTTTTCGTTTACGGGAAACCTAAGCTCAAGGATTTCGACGACTGATTATGGAGGTGAAAACGAAATGAACTTAAGAGCTTTTTCGCCATTATTTGCAATGAGCAAAAGGCGATAGGCCAATCTACTCTGGGCTCGTCATGGTCAGGCCGTCAGGGCAACGGCGATTATTTTTTTGCTCCCTTGCTCTTCGCGTATTGAAGAGGGGAAACACCATAGTACTTATGAAACGCATTGCTAAAATGAAGCTGGTTAGGATAAGCGACCATCTGAGCAACTTCCTTGATTTTGTACTCATGAGTCAGCAGTAAAACGCCCGCTCGTTCCATTCGAACCTGAATCAAATATTTTTTGGGAGAAGAGTTTTGAACTTCGCGAAAAATGTTAGCCAAATAATTGGGAGAGACTCCAACGGATTTTGCAATATCGCCGGCCGAGATATCAAAAGCATAATTGTTATTCACGAATTCTTTGGCTGCTTCGACATGGCGTTTTTTCACATCCACTTCCGGCGTGACCTGAAGATGTGAGGAAATCAACTCGCCAAAAAGTTGATAGGCATACCCTAAAGCGGTCAAATCAAAGACACCCTTAGCCCGTTTTTCGTTTTCGACGGCTTCAAAGAATGGTTTAAGTTTCCGCTCAGGATCGTTATAGATCGGGGTTATCGCGGATAAACCAGCCAAGCTCAAAAACCGGGCCGAATTGCTCCCAGAGAAGCCAAGCCAAACATAGGACCACGGATCGCTGGGGTCGGGTTTATAAAAAGGTTTATCGCCCGGCGCCACATAAAAAATCTGGCCAGCATGAAGGTTGTAAGTCATGCCTCGGTATTCAAGGGTGCCTTTTCCGGTTTCGATATAGTGAAAGAGATGATAAGTTTTCGGGGTAAAAGAAAAGATCTTGTCGGGAACACATACTTCTCGACCGGCCTCATGAAGCGAGAGTTCCACATATTTGGTCGCGTCGTTGATTCGGTCCATGTCTCCCCCCCTGGAAAACGTTGAAGATTGATTTCAATGATAACCAAGTAAAGTGTGGATTCAATATAATCGGAACCTTCAAGATGAGTTTTTTAAATATTTTGAAAAGAAAATGCTCGGCGATTTATGAAACAATTGTTTTTTGAATAGAAAAGAAACGGACCGAAATGAGATTTTTTCCGAATTATCGACGATTAAACTGATCGCTTTCAACTTTTCTGGCGAAATCCAATCCCATTGAATTTCGTATAGCCTGGAAGCCTCGAATTTTGAAGATTTCAATTTCTTATGCCCTTTTCTAGGTTGGTCGCCCAGAAAACGCTAGAATAAGAGAAATGAAAATTAATAAAAAGATGGTAGTTTCCATTAATGGTTTCCCTCAAAAGATTCACATTTGGGGAACCCGGATTACCAATCCGATCATCCTTTTTGTTCATGGGGGACCCGGCAATCCTTTTCGTCACCAAATCCGAAAACATCTCCTTTCCTTAACAGACGCGTACACCCTAGCCGTCTATGACCAACGAGGCGCGGGCGGTTCCTACCGGAAGATGGATCCCAAAGATCTTCATCCTGAAGATTACGTAAAGGACATCGAAGGCTGGGCGGAATGGCTTTGTGCCCGTTACCAGCAGAAGCAGGTCTATCTCGTTGGAGAATCTTGGGGCTCCTTTATTGGAAGCGTCGCCTTGCTGGATAAGCCTGAACTCTTTAAAGCCTATATCGGCTATGGCCAAGTCGTCGATATGAAGGCCGCTTTAAAGATTCAGTATGACGAAACTCTCGCCGCGGTTCGCGCGCGAGGATTAAAGGATAAAGAAGAGAAGCTCCTTGCGATTGGGGAACCCGTCGACGGTGACTTTAAAGCGAAGAACGGCCTTGGGATTTTCTATCCGATCATGTATCAGGTCTTGGAAGACGCCAATCTCCCGTCGTTCATGAAACGGGAAATCCTTCCCTTCTATTTCTCGATTGAGTATTCGCTTCAAGACAAAATCGGTTGGGCCAAAGGCAAAGAGCTTTTGGATTCATCGAGACCTTACTGGGGCGAAAACATGCCCTCCTTATATAACTTCCATGATTTTAAGTTGAACTACCAAATGCCCTACTACGTTTTCCAAGGTCACGAGGACTTCATTTGTCCTTGGCAGCAAATCCCCGAATACTTTGAACGTTTGACTGCCCCGAAAAAAGGTTACCTCTTTGTCGATAAAGGGCAGCACACTTGGCCGTTCGACTATCCCGAAAAATTCATGGAAGAGCTTCGAAAAGTCTTCCGTTAAAGAAAGAAGTTAGGCCGCAAACCTAACTTCTTTTTTTGCAAAAACCCATTATTTCTGGTTTTCTTGACGCCATTTGCAGGCGGCGGTGACTACCGCTTTATCGCTGTCGTGGGAGATCACGCGCATCGCGTCGGCTGGTGAGAGCCAATAGATGTCAGAGACTTCTTCGGGCTGGCAAACCGTTCGTTCGCTCATCGACTCGGCCAAGAAGAAAACTACACGCTTGGCCACCCCCGGTTTTGGCGAATAATCGGTGACGTTCATAAAGCCAGGAATGAACTTAACGGCCAGACCCGTTTCTTCTTTGATTTCTCGCCGGGCGGTATCGAGTTCGTCCTTATCAAAGGACTCAACGTGTCCTTTCGGGATGGAATAATGGCCTTTCTTCATGTGCTCAATGAGAACCTTGCCTTGATGAAAGACTACCGCTCCGCAGGATTTCTCCTGTTTGCCAAGAAGGTTCGATAACAAATCAACTTCATCTTCATTCAGACCGATAACTTCGCAATATTTCTCCGCGGATTCATAACGTTCCTTGAACATGGCTTCGACATCCCGGAGAAAACTGACATCAGGAGTCAAAACCGCTTTGGGGAAATCCGGATAGACCGTTTTCGTCCTTTTGGTCAGGGCCTCTAATAAAGGAAAAGACATCATGTAGTCCGCGTTGATCTCTTCAAAAGGAACACCGTTCAGCATCAAAAGAACCATGATGAAGGATCCGGTCCGATCTTTGCCTGCGGTGCAATGAATCACGCAAGGCTTTTTGGCATGCATCAAAGCTTGAAAAACTCGACGAGCCGAATAGGGCTCTTCAAGCATTTCGAGATAACTGGCGACCATATCATCGCGGGAAGTTGGAACGCGACCATTGCCGTTCACCGGTAAGAGAACATTCACAAAGCGAGGATCGCTCATTGTCTTATCGGGCAATTCTTTTTTCGCCTTGTCGTCACGGAGATCAATGATAGTCTTCACCCCTAAAGAGGCGAGTTTATCAAGATCAGCCGGAGTCGCTTCCGACAAGGTGCCCGAACGGTAGACGACATTGAAGGAGGTCTCCCCATAAGAGGAGGCATATCCGCCTAAATCGCGGAAGTTTTCGATTTTTTCGAAAGGAACATGTTTCAGCATTTGTTCCTTATCTTAAACGTATTGACGAAATCCAACAATAAAAAAGACGAGCCCCGAAGGACTCGTCTCAAAGTTTTAGATCGTTACTTCTTAGCCGGCTCGGGTTGCTGGGTCTTCAGCAAATCGCGAATTTGAGTAAGGAGTTCGTCAGTCGTCGGTTTCGGAGCGCCCACAACGACGGGTGCCGGTCTCTCTTCAGGATGCTTCTTGTAATATTCTTCTTTGGCCTGAGCTTCAAACTCAGCGCGTTTGGCCGTGACGCCAGCGGCGATCTTGACGATGAGGAAGAGAACAAGAGCGATGATGAGGAAGGAAATAACAGCATTGATCAGGGTGCCCCAGTCAATGATGTTGGCGGCGTTGTAATAGAAATTGCCACCGAGCTGATGATACTTGGTTAACAAGGCATTCTGCAAAGTTAAGAACGTCGCATCGGAAGTCGTGATCGTGACGCCTTTGGTCGCGGCATACCGGATGGTCATATCGTCGAGAGCACTTGCAGCAAAGGACTGCCCAATCGTGTCGATACCCTTTTGAGCATCGTTAGCGGCCGGTAAAACATTGACCAAGCCGGCAATGCCACCGGGGAGGCCCCAAGTGCAAACACTCATCAAGATGTTGACGAGTGCGGTGACGATCGCTCCAAACGCGCCGCCGATGATAACGCCAACGGCCATGTCGAGGACATTGCCTCTGGTGATAAAGGCTTTGAACTCACCTACGAGTTTCTCGCCTTTTTTAGAAACTTTCTTATCTTTTCCAGCCATATTTGGCCTCCTAAAACAGGTTTATTCTATCGCGCGCGAAATCAAAGTGGAATAAACAATCGGTATCTTTAGTCAAAACAAGGTTTATAATACGCCCATGCTAAATACCCCTATATTTGCCACATTATTCTTCGATTGGTTCTCCTTCGCATACATCTGCCTGATTTTGATCTGCGTCGGAATCGGCTTATGGAAAGGCGTTGGCAAAATGCTACCGCGGCTTGCGATTTTCATTGTCGCCGCCATCGCCGCCTTCTATCTTTGCCAAATCGTCGGTGGCTGGTTTGAAAAGGGGACCACCTGGGACACGTCCTTAGCCCGTTGGATTCACGATCAAGTCAAAAGCAAAGACGCCAATTCGGCGGTTAACGTGGATGTTTCAGCTTTAACCGAGAGTCTCTTCCGCACCTACATCAAGCTGCCCGACGCACTATGGAATCCGTTCTGGGTGGCTTTGTCTTCCCACATTCCCGCCAGTGGAACCGAGAATGCCGCGAACGTCATTGGCTTAACGCTGTCGCATTTCATCTTCGTCGCTGGTGGTTTCATTCTCGTCTTCCTCGTCATCACCTTAATTGGTTATATCGCTTTGACGATCGTTTGGGGCGTTCGCCGGAAAGCCGGCAAGACCAAACCCTCTTGGCTATCGCGCGGTTTAGGCGCGGGCATCGGCCTCCTTGTGGCTATCGTGCTCATTTATTGCTGTTCCCTCGGCGTCAACATTTTGGCCTCGGCGATGTTACCCGGTGCTAAGGAAAAAATCGATATCGCCGAATATCTCAAGCTGGATGACCCGAACTATTGGAGCTTAGCCAAATGGCTCGCCAATCAGACCGGCCTCTATGATCAATTGATGAAATTCCTCAAGTTTATCCCTTCCAATGGATCCGCTTCTGCCGCGAGTTCGTTCCTTTCTTCATCCGATGCTTCCGTGGTTTCTTCGGTGGCGACCTCGTCCTCGCTTTCTTAACAAAGTCGTTTTATCATTAAGGCATGAAAATCCTAGTCATGAGTTTTGACGACGGTACCGTCTACGACCGCCGCGTTATTGAGTTGCTTCGCAAATATAAAATGAAGGCCACCTTTAACCTCAATTCCGGACTCGATGGTTACATTTGGTATTTAGGTGATCGCCCAATTGAGCGATTGGTTTTAAAGGATAACGTTTCCTTATATAAAGGGATGGAAGTCGCCTCGCACTCCGTTAACCATCCGCACCTCAGTGAACTCACCTGGGATGAAATCGGTTATCAGATTGGAAAAGACAAAGAAAATCTCGAAGCGATCTTTGGTCGTCCCGTCACGGCCTTCGCCGTCCCATTTAGCGACTATGACGAACGGACGATTCAAGTCCTCGAACGTTTGGGTTTCACCTCCTTCCGGACTGACGCTAACAATCAAGATTTTGCCTATCCGAAAAGTAACCTTCAAATCGGCATCAACGCTGATACGGAATACGATGACCAAGGCGATTCCATTGCCCGCTTCATCAAAGATAAATCCAAAGACAGTCTCTATATTTTCGCGGGCCACAGCTATGATTTCGAAGTCCACGGAAATTGGGATCATTTCGAGGCTTTTTTAAAGCGGATCAAAGCCCATCCCGAAATCAAAGTTATGACGATGTCAGCGATGGTCAAACATCATTACAGAATCGGTTAATCTTTGCCCCTTCCGAGGGGTTTTCTTATTTTCTTGTCAGTGTCCAAACTTTGCGGACTCGTTTTTCCCGCTTTTTTCGTTAACGTAATCGCCGTGGTTTTGAGATTCCTTTGACTGCCTCGGAATTTTTGGATTTCTCGTATCCAAAACGAGTTGTCAAATCATCTTTTTTTTCGTAAGGTGTAATACCCTTTGCATTTTCTTTGTGGGTGTTTATTATAGTTCCCGCAAGGATTCAACAAAGGGTCCTCATCCGACGTCGCCATAAATAATGTCCATGATTCAAAAACAGCGTTTTCTGAACCCCCACTTATTCTTACGCGCCGCCGCAATAAACCCAGTTAGGAGGGTTGCCTATGCTTACCGTTAGCAAGCGTGATGGATCGAAAGTCCCGTTCGATCTTACCAAAATCGAAAGCGCGATTGAACGTGCTTTTGTCGCCGAGCACACCGAGATCACAAAAGATCTCATCGAGTTGCTGTCGTTACGGGTCACGGCCGATTTCAACAAGAAGATTAAAGATGATACGATCGGAGTTGAGGATATCCAAGACTCGGTCGAAATCGTTTTGATCCAGGCGGGCTATATCGAAGTCGCTCGCAGCTACATGGATTATCGGAAACGCCATGAAGCGCTCCGGCAAGTCAAATCGACCAATCTCGATTTTAAGAACGTGGTCGATAGCTATCTCCACGTCTCGGACTGGCGAGTCAAAGAGAACTCGACCGTCACCTATTCGGTCGGTGGTCTCATTCTCTCAAACTCCGGCGCCGTCACGGCCAACTATTGGCTCAGCGAGATCTACGATAAAGAAATCGCCGATGCCCACCGCAACGCCGACATGCACATCCACGATCTCTCGATGTTAACCGGCTACTGCGCTGGCTGGTCTTTAAAGCAGTTAATCAAAGAAGGCTTAGGCGGTGTCCCGGGCAAAATCACTTCTTCGCCAGCCAAGCACTTAATGACCCTTTGCAACCAGATGGTCAACTTCTTAGGCATCATGCAGAACGAATGGGCGGGTGCACAAGCCTTCTCCTCGTTCGATACCTATTTGGCTCCGTTCGTGAAGGCCGATAACCTCACCTACAAAGAGGTCAAGCAAGCGATTCAATCGTTCATCTACGGCGTCAATACCCCGTCGCGTTGGGGCACCCAGGCACCGTTTACCAACGTCACTTTGGACTGGACCGTCCCGAACGATATGGCCGAGCTCAATGCAATCGTCGGCGGCAAAGAGATGCCGTTCAAGTACAAGGATTGCGCCAAAGAAATGGCGATGGTCAACAAAGCCTTCATCGAAACGATGATCGAAGGCGATGCCAATGGCCGCGGGTTCCAATACCCGATTCCGACCTACTCGATCACCAAAAACTTCGACTGGTCCGAGACCGAAAATAACCGTCTTCTCTTCGAGATGGCGGCCAAATACGGCACCCCGTACTTCAGCAACTACATCAACTCGGATATGGAGCCTTCGGACGTTCGTTCGATGTGCTGCCGCCTCCGGCTCGATCTCCGGGAGCTTCGGAAAAAATCCGGTGGCTTCTTTGGAAGCGGCGAGTCGACGGGCAGTATCGGCGTTGTCACGCTCAATATGCCGCGTCTAGCCTATCTAGCGACCGATAAGGCTGACTTCTATGCCCGCCTTGATCACCTCATGGATATCGCGGCCCGCAGCCTCGACGTCAAACGCAAGACCATCACCAAACTTCTCGATGCTGGCTTATATCCTTATACCCATCACTATCTTGGCAGTTTCAAGAATCACTTCTCGACCATCGGTCTCGTTGGGATGAACGAAGCCTGCTTAAACGCCCGTTGGATCAAACAAGATCTGACCCACGCCGAAGCTCAGGCCTTCACCACCGAAGTCCTCAATCATATGCGGACTCGCCTCTCCGATTATCAGGAACAATATGGTGATCTCTTCAACCTCGAGGCCACTCCGGCTGAATCGACGGCCTATCGTCTCGCCAAACATGATAAGGAAAAGTATCCCGACATCATCACGGCGGCTAAAGAGGGCGGCGATCCCTTCTACACCAATAGCTCGCACCTTCCGGTCGGCTATACCGAAGACATCTTCCAAGCCCTCGATATCGAAGATAAGTTCCAGACCCTTTATACCTCTGGCACCGTCTTCCACGCCTTCCTCGGCCAACGCTTACCGAACTGGCAGAGCTGCATGAAACTCGTCCGCAAGATTGCGGAGAACTACAAGCTCCCCTACTACACGATGAGTCCGACCTACAGTGTCTGCCAAGATCACGGTTACATTGCTGGCGAAGTCTGGAAATGCCCGATCTGTGGCAAGGAGACCGAGGTCTACTCCCGAATCACCGGTTACTATCGTCCGGTCAAAAACTGGAACGCTGGCAAGGTTCAGGAATTCAAGCAGCGTCGCACTTACGTCTCGGACGGGACCCAAGAAGCCCACGTCGCGGAAGGCCACGCCTGCAGCTGCGGCGAAAAACACGCCGAAGCCGCTCCGAAAGTCACCGAACTGATGCTCTTCACTTCTCCGACTTGCCCGAACTGCAAGATGGCGAAAATGCTGCTCGACCAAGATCAGATCAAGTACAACAATATCGATGCGATGACGAACAAAGATCTCACGATGGCTTATGGCATTAAGAAAGCCCCGACGCTTCTCGTGCCGGATGGCGATTCCTACAAAGTCTACGAGAACGCTTCGCTCATTAAGGGTTACATTGAATCCTTAAAGGCTAACGCTTCGAAGTAAACGAAATGAGGGGCGCCCCATCCTCCGATGGGACGCCTCTTTCTATCTAAAGGAGGCATCCGTATGGATATCGATACCATCATTATTGGCGGGGGTCCCGCCGCGATGACTGCTGCCCTTTATCTCTTACGAGCGGGCAAGTCGGTCCTCTTGCTGGAAAAAGAAAATTTCGGCGGTCAAATCGCCGAGTCGCCGCGTCTTGAGAATTTCCCTTCGATCAAATCAATCTCGGGGCTAGATTTCTCCTCGCAGCTTTTCGACCAGATCACCTCGCTCGGGGCAAAATTCGAGCTTGAGGAAGCCGAAGCGATCGAAAAGATCGAGGGCGGTTTCAAAGTCAAAACCAACTATGGCGAGCATGAAGGCCATAGCGTCATCATCGCGACCGGCTGCGAGCACCGGAAGCTCGGCAATCCCCGCGAAGAAGAACTGACCGGCAAGGGCGTGTCCTATTGTGCGACGTGCGATGGGGCCTTCTATAAAGGCAAGGACGTCGTCCTCATTGGCGATGCCAACACCGCGCTTCAATACGCGATCTTGCTTTCCGATATTTGCCACAAGGTCACCATCTGCACCCTCTTCGATCATTTCTTTGCGGATGATATCTTGGTGAAGACGATGAAGAAGTTACCTAATGTCGAGTACTTCCATAATCTCAGTCTCGTCGAGTTCAAAGGCGAAAACGAACTCACGGGTTGCGTCTTTGAAGATACCAAGACCCACGAGAAGAAAGAATTTGATTGTGCCGGTGCCTTCATTGCGATCGGTCAGCTTCCCCACAACGAAGCGTTCAAAGATTGGGTCGATCTGGAAAAGGGATTCATCAAAACCGATGAACTCATGGCGACCAAGACCCCAGGAATCTATGCGATCGGCGATTGCCGAGTCAAAAAGATCCGTCAGGTCATCACCGCGACGAGCGATGGTGCGATTGCCGCGGTCAGTTGCGCCAACTATCTGAATACCTTGAAATAAAAAGAAAACCTTCGGATCGGCCTTTAATGTGGACCCCATGTCAAGGACACATTAAGAAAAAGCCTTTGGGACTAGAGGATGGCTGCCGGCCGGCAGCCATCCTTTTCGTTTATTAGGGCGGGAAGCCTGATCGGCTTGGCGAGGAGA